>Ga0209589_1006838_pt1 | contig 18659 bp, 19 predicted proteins | sample CowpeawhiteBW_FD_187525 | JGI IMG/M metagenome (GOLD analysis project Ga0209589, IMG submission 187525) | Root nodule microbial communities of legume samples collected from California USA - Cow pea white BW (SPAdes) (version 2) | ecosystem: Host-associated > Plants > Roots > Nodule | place: USA...
GGTGATCGTCACCCGCCGGCCCAAGCTGGCCTGCCGCGCCTGTCATGGCGTCGTCCTCCAGTACGCTGCGCCCGAGCGATTGATCAAGGGGGGACTGCCCACCGAGCGTCTCGTCGCGCATGTAATTCACGCCAAGTATCATTGGCATTTGCCGCTCTATCGTCAGGCGCAGATGCTGGCGACCCACGGTATCGCCATCGACCGTTCCACGCTCGCCTTCTGGGTCGGCTACGCTGCCCAGGAATTGAAGCCCTTGTGGCATCGTCTGCGCCAGCTTCTGCTCGCCTCTTCGAAGCTCTGTGTCGATGAGACCCCGGCGCCGGTGCTGGATCCGGGGCGCGGCAGGACCAAAACCGGCTACTTCTGGGCGCTGTCACGCGATGACAGGCCCTGGGCCGGACCTGACCCACCTGGCGTGGTTTACGCCTATGCACCGGGCCGTGGGGCCGTTCATGGCTTGAGGCTGCTCGAGGGCTATCGCGGCATCATCCACTGCGACGGCTATCAGGCTTACAAGACCATGACCCGAGAGACGCGTGCGGACGCCCTGTCCGGAACGCTCGCCTTCTGCTGGTCGCATCTGAGGCGCCAGTTTGTGAAGATCGAGCGCGAGGCTGCTCCGGCGCCAGCTCCGGTTGCCCGCGAGGCTCTTGCGCGCATCGCCCAACTTTACGCGGTCGAGAAAGCGCTCCGCGGCCGATCGGATGCCGAGCGCCGTGCTGGCAGGCAGGCGCATGCCCGACCTCTGGCTACAGCCTTGAAGCAGTGGTTTGAGGCCAAGCTTGATTACCTTGCACAAAAGAGCGACACGGCGAAGGCCTTGCGTTACGCGTTGCGTCATTGGGACGGCCTGACGCTCTACCTTGATGACGGGCGCATCGAGATGGACACGAATGCTGTCGAGCGTGCGATGCGGCCGATCAAGCTCAACGCCAAGAACTCCCTTTTTGCCGGTTGCGACGAGGGCGCCGAGAATTGGGCAGTTCTGGCTTCGTTAATCGAGACCTGTAAGCTCAATGGCGTCAGTGCCGAGCACTGGCTCGCTGATGTTCTCGCGAAGCTCGTCAATGGTTGGCCTGCGGCGCGACTGGACGAACTGCTCCCTTGGGCGTCGACCTACACGATGCATGCACACGATCCGAGGTTGGCGGCATGAGCCTCAACACGACCGCCGTACGGATCAAGGTGACCCTCAAGGACGTGAAACCGGAGGTGATGCGTCGCCTTGTCGTGCCGTTCACGCTGCGCCTTGATCGGCTGCATCTGACGCTTCAGGCGGCGTTTGGCTGGACGAATAGCCATCTCTTCGAGTTCCACGCTGGCGAACAACGTTGGGGCATCCCCGATCCCGACGGTGATTTTGGCCCCCAGCCGATCGATGCCAGCAAGGCGCGGCTCTCCGATATCGTTCGCGAAACCGGCGCCAAGACGATCCATTATCTCTATGACCTTGGCGACAGCTGGGATCATGTGATCAAGCTCGAAAAGTGGTTCGACAACACGTCGACGGACGGTCTTCCATTCTTGCTCGATGCCGCCGGTCGTTGTCCTCCGGAAGACGTAGGCGGTGCGCCAGGCTATGCCGAATACCTCGATGCCATCGGCGACCCCGCCCATCCGGAGCACGAACAAATGCGCCTCTGGGGTCCGGAGCAGTTTGATCCCAACGTTGTCGACCGGAAGGCGATCGAGGCCGCCGTCAACGCTTTGTCCGACGAATGGAAGCCGCGGCGTCGCGTCACGCGGTCAAAATAGGCGTCAAGCGCCAATCGAAAGGGCCGCAGCGCCACGCTTACACTTGATGTCTCTATCCAATGCGGAATGTCTCTATCCAACGCGGAAAATTGGCGGAACGGGCATCGTAGGCGCCTAGACGCCTGCACGGGCAAAAAGGTAGGGCAAAAGTGTCCTCCGGAGAAGGCCGACTTCGCCGATATCCTCGTCATCCACGACGTACTCGAATGACGCGGTAGGCGCCCGAGCGGGCGTACCTACGACACGAGGGCGAACGGTTGTGCCTCAATGAGCCTTGAGAATCTTGCACATTTTGCAGCAATCGCTCTTCGCCGGTGGCCCGGCCTGGCTCGGCAGCGCCGACGTGCATCCTAGCTAGGTCTGTGCCTCCAAAATGTCGGGCACTATCGCGTCATATCGAGCAATCTGCTTGCTTCCGCGAAGATCAGAGTCTGAAGCCCAATACGGCGAAAACCCGCCCGGGAAGTAGAACGTTAGAAAACCTGCGGCCGCTGCAGGCTCGACATCACGGTCAATTTGATCCCCAACCATGAAGCACTTCGCGCCCCCTGCGCTCTGTCGAAGGGCAAGAAAAGCTTCGGCGGTTTTCCGTACCGAAACGATGTTGCCCACATAGCCTTCAAGTTGATGGCCCACGAGGAACTTTCTACATCGTTCGACCCGTTCCTCCGTCACGACGGAAATGGGAATGTGCACGTTCGAGATTGCAAACATTGCTTCACGAACTCCGTTTCGCAGTGGCGGCAAGCGCCCAATCGATTTAAGAAATTGCGCTTGAGCGGTTTCGAATTCATCTGAATTGCCGGTACTGGCCGCTAGAACTTGAGAGACGGCATCTTCGACGGCCGCCCCGTCGAGCACGAGAGCCAACCCGCGAGCCAATAGATGCGGCGGGTAGCGCAAGAAGTCGGGATGGATCGCGGCAATCCGCTGATCAATGTTGCGCAGGAATGCCAATCCTCGGTCTTCATCGTCCGGTGCATTGCGGCCAGTGATCCGCTCAATTTCGCGCAGCATCTCGAGTTGAGCGGTCGCGAACACCGAATCGGTGTCCCAGAGTGTATTGTCCGCGTCCGTAAATAAATGCGCGCGATTTGTCATAGGGTCACCTTGAGGTACTAGCCGGCGGTGTGGACGGCAGAGCGGGCGGCGTTGCTGACGCAGCAGGCGGCATGGTTGACGTAGCGGAGCGCGCGGGTGAAGCCGCGGGAAGCATAGGCGAGGTCGCTGCTCCAGGCGAAGTATTTCGCGGCGGAACAGCCTGAGCGGAGGCCTGTTGGCCGCTTATCGGTTGCGGAGACTGGACGAGGACTACATTGGCGCCAAACAGGAAGAAGAACAGCAACAGAATTCCCATTGCCACCTGGAGTGCGGTCACGCCGGGACTCAAGACGCGAAGTTTGTCGGCGACCTTCCCGGCCACAAGGTAAGACTCGGCTATGTAGCATTTAGCGTAGTGTGCCTTGAGTGGGAGTCCGTCATCGGCTCCCAGCTTTACGAAGGCGTCTCCCCAGCTTGGGGCCGATATGTCTAAAATGCGCTCGTAGAAGAGCATTGATTTTGGAAGCCCTTCACCGGCAGCCGTCCAGCTCTTCGGTACATTGAATCGCGGCTTCACTGCTCCCAAGATGACCAGCACCGCGTAAGTCACCAGCAGAACATAGGCAAAAAAGGCGAAGTACGCCGCGATGGTCAAGGCTAACAAACCGTTCGAGGCGAGTGCGTGAAAGCCCGGCCAAGGGTAGTCGGTCGCGAACCTCGTGAAGACGGCACCCACTACGGCACTCAAGAAGGCGATGATGGTCAACAGGCGCGATATTTTCCCGTCTTCGTACTCCGTAAGGGCCTTTACCTCGGCCAAGCTGGCTCTCGCACCATCATGGACCCGTTCCAGCGCCTCTTTTGGAATGGTCCAATCCTCGAGTTTGCGCATCAATTCGCCGAACGCCGCGTCCTGAACTTTCTTGTTGGGAGGCGTGCCCTTACCAAATATCATCATTTTAATGTGCTTTCGTTAAAACTATCCGGTTGCCCAAGCCATATATCGTCGCCATCCGTGACTTCGCAACTTGCAGGCGTCGCAGGCTCCGCAGCCAAAGCCCCATTCATGACGGTTGCTTCGATCGCCTTGATAGCAGGTGTGCGTCTTCTCGACGATCAGATCGACGAGGGCTCTTCCGCCGAGTTCTTCGGCGAGTTTCCAGGTAGCCGCCTTGTCGATCCACATCAACGGCGTTTCCAGTGCGAGGCGGGCCTCCATGCCGAGATTGAGTGCGACTTGGAGCGCTTTCACCGTGTCGTCACGACAGTCGGGATATCCGGAGAAATCCGTTTCGCAGACTCCCGTCACGACGTGTTTGATGTTTCGCTGATGAGCCGTGATCGCCGCGAAGGTCAGAAAGACTAGGTTCCGGCCCGGAACGAACGTCGCCGGCAGACCGTCCGAGCGAACATCGAACGGAAGATCCGCGGTCAACGCGCTCACGCTGACCTGTCCGAGAACGTTCAGGTCGATGACGTGGTCGCGCCCGAGGCTCGCTTTCCAGGCCGGATGTAAGGCCTCGAGGCCGGCACGCAGAGTATTGCGGCACTCCATCTCGATCCCGTGTCGCTGTCCGTATCTGAATCCAATCGTTTCGACCCTGTCGTAGCGCGAAAGGGCCCAGGCGAGACAGGTCGTCGAATCCTGGCCGCCAGAAAAAAGGACGAGTGCCGCTTCCGTCATCGCTGCTCCAAAGGCCTTGTGCTCGCGGTCAACGGTCGGTGCCGTCGTATTCTGCCCAGCAATCAGCGGTTTCGTAGACTCTGACGCTCGTAAGCTGGGCCAGTCTCGGCTTCGTCCTGTCCCAGATCCAGATTGCGATGTTCTCGGCGGTAGGGTTTTCGAGCCCTTCGATCTCGTTCAAGCAGTGATGATCGAGGCGCCTCAACAGAGGTCCGAACGCCTCCTCGATATCGAAGAAATCGACCACGAAGCCGGTACTAGGATCGGTCGGGCCCGTAAGCACCAACTCGATCCGATAGGAATGGCCGTGCATGCGGTGGCAGCGGTGGGCTTCGGGGACGTGCGGCAGCCGGTGGGCTGCCTCAAATCTGAAGGCTTGAGATATTTTCATCTGGTTCCGAGGTGCTCGTGGGTTTGGGCGCTCAGGCGCCATTTCGGGTGACACAGGCAGTATCCGATCGCCTCGCGCGTATCGGCGAGCATGTCCCCGCCATCCGTGGGCTGCAGTTGGATGTTATCGAACGCCAAATCGGCGAAGCGCTCCGATGGCGCTCCGTTTTGCGGATAGACCAACTTCAGTTCGTCGCCGCGCGTGACCGCGAGCGCCGCGTCCCACTGTGGACTGACGCAGACCCAATCGATTCCCGCAGGAGCGGCGAGAGCGCCATTGGTCTCGATCGCTGCGCGGAAGCGACGGTCGTGCAGGGCGCGTACGAGTTCTTCGTCGACCTCCAGCAGCGGTTCGTCCCCCGTGAGCACGCAGAACCGATCGGATGGACCCCCGGTCCACGCGATTTCGATCGCATCGGCCGATTCTTCGGCGGCACGGTATCGACCGCCTTTGGTGCCGCTCGTTCCGACGAAGTCAGGGTCACAGAACTGGCAGACGACGCCGTTCCGATCCTCTTCTCGTCTGCTCCAAAGGTTGCAGCCCGCGAACCGGCAGAACACCGTTTGCCGACAAGCCTGAAGATCCTCGCCATGCAGCGTGAGGAATATCTCGTTGACCGAATAGGAGCCCAAGTATTTCTCCGTCAGTTGGCGCGTCGGATCAGACGCACGAGGTAGTGCGATACGAGTCTGTAGTCCGCCTTCGTGTTCTGTAGCGCGTGCCAGTGGCGGCGCTCGGTGCCGAAATTCCATTCACCCGAAGACCAATGCGTCTTGCCCACCAAGCACTTCAGACCATTCTCGAATTGTCTACGCGACTTCGCCTTGTTGCGGATCGCAAGTTCGTCCATGACATATCCGAGCGAGATCAGGCCGACGCCATGCACTAGGCGCGACGTCTTCGGAGTATGATCCTTCCAGTCCTTCGCAAACGCATGCTGCACCGCGCCGAAGAAGTTGCTGACGAGTTCGACGCCTTCTGACATTAGTTCGCCGTTGCTTTCGAAGTTGCGGAGAGCGCCCTGCTGGAGAGAGTTCAGCAACAGCCGCTGGAGCAGAGTGTCCTTGATGATGCCCTCGGGGTGCGTCTGCTGGTTGATCTGACCACGAAGCGACGAAGCTGGATCGTAGTTCAGACGCTCCGTCAGCAGAGCGGCGCCCGCCCGATCGGACAGACGATGTGGCAGGCCGTCCAGTCCCGGCAGCAGTTCGTAGATGAGCGGCTTTGCGATAGGTCTGGTGTTGTTCACCAGGATGAATTGTCGGTTCAGTTCGGCCATGTCATCGCAAAGGAACGAAGAGACGAGAAACTCGAACTTCCTCTCGGGAAGACTCAATGCTGCGCAGAGGCGCTGCTGTCCGTCCACGACCCAACCGGGCGGGCCGTCGGTGGTGTCAACGACGAAACCGCCGTCGCGGGTGGTCGACACTCCCTTCGCGAATGCGAGGACGATCGCGTTGGGCAGCATGGCGTCGTCCTGACCCAGATAGTCGCTGATCTCCCTGATATGTGCGGCAATCTGTGGCCGCTGGAATCCGTTGAGCCGGCCTTTCGCATCGCGCCCGATCCGCTCGATGCGGGCGACCTTCATGATGTCTTGCGGGGTCGCGGAAAAGCAGACTACCCGGGGGCCCCGGCCTTGGCGCGGCGATATCGTGGGCTCGAAGCGTACTTTGGTCATGTCCTATTTCCGGGTCTTTTTCGGGTCGTTCGTGAGGTGCGCGTAGAAGACGTGCAGATTGTGTATGCCGCGCCTCTTGTTGCGGTTGGAGGATCGGAAGATCAGAGCTTCGACACCCGCATCGCGGCATACCCGGCAGCGGCAGCGTTCCCACGGACGATCGGCCAGTGTCCTCATGTACGCGCCGCGCAGTTCGGTGAGCTTCGCCTCGTTGCGGGCATCCGTCGCCCGCTCGTCCCAGAGCGCGTATCTGCCGTACTCGATGACGGCATCCACCGCAGGCTCGACCTTCATTCTCCGGGAAGCGAACTTGCGGACACTTTCGAGGGCGCGCGCCTCCAGCTTGAGCAGATTTTCCTGATCGAGGCGACCCCTGCGGGCGCTCCTCAGCAGCTTGTCGTTGTCGATCGCCTGCGGGATCCGGACCGCAGTGTAGTACGACAGGTCACCGTCCTTTCCCAAGGCGTAGTAGTTCCGCTTGGCGTCCTTGAACGCGCGCAGCAAAGGGGAGGTGGTGTCGAAACTGGCAACGCCGTACTTCTTGATCGCTCCGAGATGTTCGGTCTTGCCGAAGCCCAGAAGGTGCAGCCTGATCCGCTTGGGCAACGCCTCGCGGATCGTGGACAAAGCCCTCTCGATCTGCTCGATGCGCAGCGGTACCAGTCCGCCGACGGCGAGATATCCGTACCCCATCGAGGCAAGAGCCTTTCCGCAATCCGCCATGCTGCGCGCCGACCAGCCTTGGATGACGCCGACCGGCGTGAAGCGGCGGCCCAATGCCCTCGAGGCCGGAAGAAAGCGGCGCGCGTTGTCGAGCGTGATGTCCACCCGGCGCTTTGCTTCGGCCGAGGGTTTCGCGCCGTCTTCCATGAAATCGAAGATCAGATGGTCAATCGAACAGCCGTGCGTGAAACCTCCGTCCTCGTAGAACTCGAGGGTGTCGTCGACCTTGTAGGGCGGATCCTTCTTGTCGCGATAGGTGAAGGCGCCGTTGTCACCCATCACGATGCTGTCGGGGTACTTGGATAGGGGGTAGCGAAGAAATTCGCGCGCGCCCTCCCGGCGAAAGCGCATGGCCTGAGCTTCGGAGTACTTTCCGGTGACGCGTGCGTCTCCGACGATGGCGCGCGAGACGAGGAGCCCATCGTATGGTGGCGAGTCGAGATGCTCGTGCGGAAAGTCGTCATCCGCGTGCGCCCGCCGGCGCTTGGCCGCTCGGTCGGCGACGAAGTCGAACTCGGGATCGACGAAGTCCAGGCTATCGGAGTACAGGAATTTCATGCGGCCGAAGCCCTCGAGATGTCGCGCTCGAGTTGGATTAGGTAGTTCGAGAGCAGTCGCTGGTCCTTCGGAGTCGATTGGACGTCGTTCCAGTCCCTGTTGAGCGCCTCCCAGCGCCCCTCGGTCCATCTGCAGTACGGCGCAAGGCGCGTCAGTACGGTCCTGGCGGCGGCGTAGTCTCCGCCGAAGTGGCCCGAACGCGTCATGATCTGGTCCATGAGGATACCCATCGCCGTCAGTCCGGCGGAATGCATCAGGCGGCTCCGATCAGGTGGCAGTCCCCATGCGTTCGGGAATACGTCTTTCACCGCGGTCCAGAACGAGACGAGCAGTCTGTACATCGAATCGGTGTCGGCCGTTCCGTCCGTGTCGACGTGTGCGGCGAGAGCACCGCGCGGATCCTGCAGACTTCGTCGCATCAGATTGACGAGGGTGGAATCGTTCACGACGGCCGAAGGATAGGCGTGAGAAGGCCTCTTGACCAACTGATGAAATGGCGAGCCCGGCGTGTCCGCCAGCGCCGCGCAGAGCAGGCTTGGTACGCGCCGCGTCGACAGGTCGCGCGGGAGCATCGTGCCGACGGCAGGCAGCAGTTCGTCGATGAGCCGCTTGTCGAGCGGTCGCGCCTTGTTGACGAGAATGAATTGCTCGCGATGGACGGCGATGTCGCTGGATATGAACGCGACCACGGGTACGGACAGGTCCGATCCCCCGGATTCCGCCAGAGCGAGCGCCCGCTGCTGACCATCAACGATCCAAGCGGACTTGCGGTTCGTCCGGACCGGAATGGACAGCACTCCGACTTCGCTCGCGCCGTCGATCGAGCCGTTCTTGGTGCCACGCTTGTGGATGAATTTGGCGTCAGACGCGATCGCCAGGATGACCGCATTCGGGAAAAGTACGTCCCCTCCGGAGAGGTATTCCGCGATGGACCTGACGTGCGCCTTGATCTCGGGGCGCTGAAACCCTTCGATCCGGGAGTCGGATGAGTGCCTAATTCGCGCGATCTCGGCGACCTCCAGGATGCGCGATCCGGGAATGAAGAACGAGAACACTTCCGTACCGCCCTGCCGGGTCTTGATGGCATGGACGTTGATGCAAGGCATCTGTCTCATGAGACCTCCCGCTTGACCTCGTTGAAGATCCTGGCGAATCGCGACTGCTCGCACGAGACGCATTCGACGTCCCTCAGATGCCGAAGCATCCGCGTGGACGCGCTGCCCAGTTTCGGCATCAGGCCGATGATGAGGGTACGGATATCCTGATCCGAAAGCCTGCGTTGCTTTCGGACCGAGCGGTCCGCGATGAACGGAGCGAGCCTGGCGCTCACCGCGTCCCTGTCCGATTGGAGGCTTCCAGGGGCAACGTGCGTCACGAAGTCGAGGAGTGCGCGCTGCGGGAAATCGACCCGCGTTCCGGGGCGCCCGAGCAGGTCCAACCTTTCGTCGTATGGCATCACGTGGGGCTGCAACGCTTTGTCGAGATGTTCGACGAGCGAGAGTCCGAATATCCTGAGTTCGAGCCCATCGATGCGCGAGATAGCGAGCAGGTCACGTTGAACCATGTCCGCATAAGCTTTCGAAAGGCAGACCAGCACCCTTGAGTGCTCGCGGGCGTCCTTGACGGGATTGGACGAGAAGGGGCCTTTCTTGACAGCGGTCCACCAGCGAGCGGCATCGATGTCGCCGACGATCTTGGGAACGATCGACCCAGGCCCCTTCGGTCTGATCGTGAGGTCGTAGCCGGGGATCGACGTTCCACTCCGGACGTATCCCAATCCTGCGGACAGGATGGCCAGGTCGGCCGCTCCCGCTTCAGAAGCCTCGATCGCCATCCGGAATGCGCGCCCCTTGTAGAGTCTCGAGGCCGGCACAAGCGCCGGTTCGCGCCTCAATCTGTCGATCCAGGCCGCCGCGGTATCGGAGAGCTTGCCGCGGCGAAGCGATTTGGCGGAAAGGGGACGCCTGCAACGCTTCCCGGCGGAGCATGTCGTGACGATCAGTGTCGGTTTTGGCAGCGCTTTCGATCGCTGGCGCCGTGAAAGTGTCGACTGTCCCGCACCCAAAGTCCGCCCCTAACTGCGTCGGTTCGCGTAGCCCAAGCCTTACGAATCCTTGGCATTCGTCTCAAGCATTGCTTAGCTAATCCAGCCTCGCCAGTCCACCGGCAATTTTTCTTCTGCAGTTTCGGAAGCTGTTTGGGGGAGTTGCACCGCAGTTTTTCGGCGTTAAGTCTCTGACAAAAAACGACAATCAATGGTTGATCTGATCTATAATCGCTCCATTGAGAATCGGGGGCGAATTTGGAAGTCGAAGATTTCGTTGAATTGATTGTGCAGGTGCTGGGAGTGAGGCGGCAACCTAATCCTGAGCAGCGCGCCTGCATTGTGGAGAACGGAAGTTCGCCGCTGCTGATCGTGGCCGGTCCGGGGTCGGGCAAGACCACCGTTCTGGTACTGCGAGCCCTGCGTCATGTCGTGGTCGATAAAATCGCTCCCGAGCACATCATGATCACGACCTTTACCCGGAAGGCTGCCAAGGAGATCAGAACGCGCCTGATTGAGTGGGGAATTCCGCTGCTGGAAGCCGCCGCGGCACATCCGCGCATCGACCCGCAGGTGAGGGACTTTCTGAGGGACGTTGACATCAACAGGTTCCTGACCGGTACCCTCGACAGTATCTGCGAAGAGGTGCTGTCCGAGGCGAGGGGGCCGGCCGAACGGCCGCCCGTCGTTGTCGAAGCCTTCGTGGCCAATCAGATTCTGGCGCGTCGAGGAGGAGTATACGAGGCGCGCGAGAACACCGGGTCCGAATTCCAGAGCTATTTGGGCAAGTACAGCAACTCCGGCGATCCGCCCGAGACGCTGGGCGACATGACGAGGGTCGTCAGAACTCTCGTCGACCGTTTCGTGCAGGACGAAGTGGACGAGCAACGCTACGTCGCACGCGGTCCCGATCTGAATGCCCGGCGGGCCGTGGCCGAAATCTTCCGCAAGTACAGGGATCATCTGCAGAGCACCAACCAGATGGATTTTCCGACGCTCGAACGGGTCTTCCTGGAGCGCGTCCGCGGCGCGGCCGTTCCGGAGAGGCTCGCGAACCTGCAGGCCATGCTGGTCGACGAATATCAGGACACTAATCCACTGCAGGAGCGAATCTATCTCGAACTGGCGGCGCGAACGGGAGCGGCCCTCACCGTGGTCGGGGACGACGATCAATCCTTGTATCGCTTCCGCGGCGCGACGATCGAACTGTTCAGGGACTTCTGCGCCCGCGCGCAGCAGGTGCTTCCGCACACGACACCCCGATTGCTGTATCTCGTCCAGAACTACCGGTCGACGCCAGAAATCGTAGCGTTCTTCAACAGCTTCATACAGAATGATCCCGATTTCGCGGGCGCGCGCATCCAGCCGCCGAAGCCGCGGATCCGAGAGAACAATCCTTCGCAAAACGTTCCTGTCCTTGGCATGTTTCGCGACGATGCGGAGACGCTCGCGGTCGATCTCGCCGATCTTCTGCAGAGCGTTTTCAGAGGAGGCGGCCGGCCGGCGGATGGCATGCTGGCGGAGGCCATCCGCGCGGCGCCCAACGGCGGTGATCTAGGTGACGCGGTCTTCATCGCACACACCGTCAACGAATACGGACGCGCCTTCCGAGGAAATCCCCCCGCGGCGAAGCTGCCGCTTCGGCTGCGTCGAGAGTTGGAACAGCGTGGAATGTTCTGCTTCAATCCCCGCGGACGCGCGCTGAAGGATATCGATGAGGTGTCGCGCATCATGGGGCTCACCCTCGAGGCGATCGACCCTTCCGATGGTGCCAACCCGAACGGGCCGATCGTCGGAGGCCTGCGGATCACGAATTCCGCCAAGGACGTCATGCTGCGATGGCGCCGTTCTGGCCTGGAGCTCGCTGGCACGAATCCAGGGCCTATCGTGCGGGATGGGCAGAGTCTCAGTCAAGTATTGCAGCTCTGGCAGCGGCGGTTTTCGCGAGGCACACGCGAGGCCACCGAATGGCCGGTACTCGACATCCTCTACAGCTTTCTTCCCTGGATGCAGTCCTTTCAGGACGATCCCGAGCATCAGGTCTATTTGGAAGCTGTCTCGCGCGCGGCCTCGCAAGCAGCGACGTTTTCGCCTTATCGCTCCCTCGTGCTCATCGAGGAACCACATCGAACGCGCAGCATCCAATCGACGATCCGGGACATCATCGCACCGATCGCCGACGACCTGGTCGAAGTGGACGAGGACATCATGGCGAGCGTGCCGAGAGACCGCTTGAACATCATGACCATCCATCAAGCGAAGGGCCTCGAGTACCCCCTGGTCATCGTTGACGTGGCGTCAGACTTCAAGACCAATCATCGCACGCAGCGTTTCAGGAGATTTCCCGAGGATCCGTCCTCGGTCACCGAACTTGAGGACGATCTGGCACGTTGCACGCCAATCGGACGGCTGCGGACAGAACGGACGGCTATCCAGCGCAGCTTCGAGGATCTGATACGCCTGTACTACGTCGCGTACAGTAGGCCTCAAAGCGTACTCTTGCTGGTTGGGTGTATATCCTCGTTAAGGTACGACACCTCTATCAAGAACGTCGCGACGTTCTGGACGCGCCAAGGCGACTGGTCTTGGCGCCGCCCGGTACGCGGCCCCCGACCACCACCTATGGCCAACAATATTCCCCTTACCCTGATTTGAGGCGACCATGGAGCTTCCGATAAAGCCGCCGGATCGCGTCGTGCCGGAGTACAGCCTCACTGGCGACCTGCTTTCCTATCGACGCTGCGCCATGCAGTACCGCTATTACAACGGCAGCGCGCTGCCTCCATCTCGGCCCGTCCAGATGTGGTATGGTGAGTTCATTCACGGAGTACTCGAAGGGGCTTTTGGGATGTGGCGTGCGGATCCCGCGCGTTTTCCGTTCCCTTGGTCTTGCACTCCGATTCCGGATGCTGGAGCGCCGTCGGCGCCTCCCGGCAATCTCGCGCCAAACGATCTGCGCGTCATCGGTTGGCCGATTGAAGAGGCGCTCGCTCACGAGGGCAAACGGGCACGCAGCCGCCGCGCGCGCGTGTCGGCGTATCGTCGCGCCGAAGCGGCGGTGAACATGCTCGGCCCGCACCTGTTTCCGCTGATTGCCGATGCGGAGCAGAAGGTGATCGGTACGCGGTCTCTTCCGATGGCGCCTGGCATGGCGCTCCGGTCGGAGCGCTACGCTCTGCACGGCGTGATCGACGTGCTGACGAACGTCCAACTCGCGAACGTCGGAGAAGGGAACATCATCCGCGACGCGGTCCGAGAAGCGTGCCCCGACCTTCAGGGCACCTTCGAGGTCATCGTCGACTACAAGGGATCACACAGGCCGCCTGTCGATACCGACTATTGGCAACTCGGCGAATGGCAGGTCCAGACCTATGCCTGGTTGCGGCAGCGACAACAATTGGCGAATCCGGTTGCCGCCGGCATCCTCATATACATCAACGAACTGGCGCCGAGTTCGGACGACATGAGACGCCTGAGAGGCGCGATGCAGAGGAGGCAGACCGACATTGTTCCGACACGAGGCGATCCGGATTACTACGCCCTGAACGCGTGGACGGCCGGTGCCGCTCCGCGGCTGACGCAGGCATTCCGGTACAGGAGGGCGATCAGGGTAATCCCGGTCACCGAGCAGAGCATCGACAACGCCACCGGACAATTCGATCAGATCGTCGCCGAGATCGAGACGCGCGTGCGCGAGGAAGAGGTGCGAGGAAGCATCAGGAATACGTGGCCGCCGACGCCCGACTCGGCGGAGACATGCATCGCATGCGACTTCAGGTTCTTCTGCCCCAGGCCCGCAGCGTCGCCGACCGAACTTGCCGCCGCGGCAGGCGCGGGGGACGACGACGACGTCTGACGTCGCCTGTCAGCGGCGATAACCGTGGATTCGGCCTTTCGCGATCGGTCTTTTCGGACGTGCTTATGAGGCTCGTCATCTATCATGATCGACAAACCGCGGCTGGGCTTCTTCAAAGCCCTGCTAGCGCATCAAAAATTGCATCGATACAATCTCGGGCTCGCCTGGCTAGGCCCTCTAGCACTACTTTGGCAGATTTATTCGCCGGGGCTTTTTACGGATCCGTCTTCTGCAGTGTGGGCATCGCAGAGATGGCGGCCGAAGAACGAGATCGACGATGGCTTGGCGTACCGCCGGCAAGCTAGGCTGAGGTGGAGGTCCGTTGATTCTTTTTTTCCGCCCCGCTTGTGCGAGGCGACGATGCTGCAGGAAGGCGTAAGCGACCATGGTCATGAGCGCGTGACGATGCAGACCTTGCCAGGATCGCCCCTCGAAGTGATCAAGCCCGACTTCTTCTTTCAACTGCTGATGCCTGTTCGCAAATCCATCGTGCCTTGATGGTGGCGGCTAATGTGCGCAGGTCTGTCGCGGCGGGCAGATTGGCGAGATAGTATTTCTTCTCCCCTGAGGCACGTTGTCCAACTGTCAGGCAGAAAGAGACGCAACGCGACCATCACCGGCACCTCGCCGCGCGCAAGCGTCAAAGACACCAGCGTTTGGCAATTTGCCGTCTTGCCGAGAGCCGACGCATATTGAGCTGCAACACCAACCGAGCGTTCGCCCTTCTTCGGCAGTGAGGTGTCATCAATAACCAGCACCGCATCCTTGCCGCCGACAAGTCGGTCCGCCTGGTTGAGCAGCTCAGATTCCAGTGGTGATGCGTCCCAAACACCATCGGCGATGAAATGGTGCAGCTGATCGTAGTTGCCTGTGGCAAGGCGTTCTGCCATCGGCTGAACGCTCTTGCGATCACCAGGGCCGATCAATCCCGCAACGTACAGCGGACACATCCGCTGCCGAGTCTTGTGACCCAATCGGTCCAAGAACGGCTTCAGCCAACGCTCGAGTTCGTCTTCCCATTCCGCCATGGTCAGCCCTCCAAGAGCCGACCACCCATGAATCATTGAAAAATCGATTCGGGGATCCTATAAAGCGCGGCTAAACCGACAATCTGCCAAAGTAGTGCTAGCTAGGCCGTGTGGACAATTACCTTAGCCAGAGCAGAGCTGCAGCGATAGTGACGACGGCGAAGTAGTTTCGGCCCGTCTTTTCGTAGCGAGTTGCAACGCGCCTAAACCGCTTCAATGTTGAGAAGCAGCATTCGATCAGGTGACGCTCGGCATAGAGGGGCTTGTTGAGCGGATATTTCTTCGCCCGCGAGGGATTGTTTGGGATGACGGCTTGAGCGCCTTTTGCGGCGATAGCGGATCGAAACGCGTCGGAATCGTAAGCCGCATCGCCCATCACGACCTCGGCTGGGAGTCCCTCGACGAGCGGCTGGGCCTGCGGTGCATCACCGGCCTGGCCTGCCGTTAGGAAGAAACGGACCGGGCAGCCCAAGCCGCGGACAGCCAGATGGATTTTGGTCGTCAGGCCGCCGCCCGAACGTCCGATGGCCTGATTTTGAGCCCCCCTTTTGCGCTGCTGGCGTGCCGATGGGCGCGGACGATGGTGGAATCGACGATCAGGTATTCAAAGTCTGGATCATCTGCCAACGCTTCGAACATGCGCAGCCAGACCCCTTTGACGCTCCACCGGCTGAAGCGCCGAAACACAGCGAGACCGAAGTTTGGACCACCCAGAACTAGAGTTGTGCGCCTCTGTCACGTTGGCGGGCTGGTTGCGCCGACGTAGGGGCGGCCTCCGGAGCAGGCTCCACCTCCTGCCGAAACAGCGGTTGCGAAACCGCCGATCGACGAGAGGACAGGCGCTGCCATTCGCCGTGCCTGGGTCGAGCGAGGCCTTACGCTCAGCGATGTTGCGTTAGCCGCAAGCATTTCGGTGCCGATGCTCAATCGCTTTGAAACTGGGTGGTCCATCGCCAGCCTTGTGCTGCTTTAGTGTATCTGTGCAGTACCGGGAACTGACCTTCCGACCTAATTTAGCGAGGTCGAGCAAGCGAGAGGCGAGGCTCAACTCATCAAGGCCTGTGACCAATTGGAGGCTGTCCGCTCAGGGACCAAGCACGGGTACATCTATCGCTCGCTCTCATACCACAGGGGTTCGCGGAAGGCCTTCGTCGCACTTGCCATCTATCGTCGATTGCGATTGTCGACACCTCGCTTGTGCTCTGCGCCAAGATCATCGGCTGCCGCGCACTGTAGGACCACGTCGACCGCTTGGTGTCCGGCATGCCAGCACCATCGAAGGCAGCGGCAGGATTGTCGGGATGGGGGGAGCGCATCGAGGATCGGCTCGGCATGCTCGTGCTGGTTGCCAATCTCGAAAGTGCCCGGAAAGCATCCCGATCAACCTCTACAACAAGGTCGAGGCTGTGCCGGTCATTGATTCCGCGGAACGTCCAGAGCCCGATCGCGCCTGCATGGCTGGCCCAACGGCCCTGGAATTTGGCGGTCAGCTGTGCAGCCGGGGCTGAGTCCTTTTGCGAATTTCGCTGACACTCAACATAGGGAGAATGAGGTGCATGCGATGATAGATGTCACTCATAAAGGAGACGAGGGGCTGGTCTCGCTAAGCGGGCGGATCGTGGTGACTAGGCACACATATTTCGGCCGCACCAGCGATCGGGCGCCGAGTAACGCGGTCTGTGCCGCATCACGCTGGGTGCCATGGTTTAGTTCGCGGAGAATTTCCGGGCAATTGAAAGCGTCGCCGGACGGGTGAGTCGCAATCCGTCGAAAAGAGGCTCTTGAAAGCGGGATTCGGGCGTCGGCATGAGGCTCATTGCATTTAATCAAAATCAAATCGTCGTTACAGTCACGGGGGTCGGCCCGCAGCAATTTCAGATACTAGGGGACGGACCGCACTATGACCGACCACGTGCCTGCTGTCTTGGAAGCGCTTGACAGTTCCGGAAATGTAGCTCGCAAGCCAGTGCCCGACACACATCAAATGCTTCGCCGGCCCGCTGCGGTGTGTCCTGATGCGCGCTCCTTCGTCAAAAACGCGCTTCTTGCGAAATTTTCTCTGCAAGATCTCGCGGCTGTAGGGCAGTTCCTTGAGCCGATCGTCCTGAGAGAACGTATGATTCTGCAAGAGCCGAAAAGGCCTGTCGAACACGTTTATTTCATGGAATCGGGGCTCGTCTCGCTAAGGATTGTCGCGGCGGGAAGCATGCTTGAAACGGCGGTAATAGGATATCGGGGTGTCGCCGGCACTTCGTTCTTATGGGGAGGGTATCCCTCCACCCATCGATCTGTGGTGCTGTTTCCCGGAAGCGCGCGCAGGATCCGGGTCGAGGATTTGCATGGGGTGATGAAGGAGCGGCCGGGGATCCGAGAGCGTCTCTTTGAGTACCTTCAGGCGCTGACGTTTCAGTGCGTCCAGACAGGATTGTGCGGAGTTCGGCACGATCGCGAGCAGCGGCTCGCGAACTGGCTGTGTCTAGCGAGTGACGCTGTGGACGCGCGCGTGCTGCCAGTTACCCATGACTATCTTTCGTCCGTCTTGGGGTTGCGCCGCGCCGGGGTTACGGAGACGCTACTTCGATTCGAAGAACAAGGCCTAATTCGCAAGATGCGCGGCGTCTTGCAGATCGACGAGCGTGAATCCCTCGAGCAAAAGGCATGCTGCTGCTACAAACTAGTCTCAAGCGCTTATGCCTCGTCTCAGTCCGCATTCTCAACATCTGAGCCGATGAGCTAGTGTTCTGTCCCGGAAATTCGTCGACAAAGTCGCGCGAGTTTCTGGAGGATGGAATCCGCGGTAGCGGTCCAAACGAAGGGACGTGAATTTGCATTGTGGGTGCGGATAAAGCGATCGATTTTTGTGATGAGGTCGGCGGTGGAATCGAACGATCCTCGCCGAATGGCGCGTTGGGTGATGAGCGCGAAGAATCGTTCGACCTGGTTGAGCCAGGAGGCGTAGGTTGGCGTGAAGTGAATGTGCCAACGCGCCCGGCGGGCGAGCCAGGCCCTGACCTTGGGATGCTTGTGGGTGGCGTAGTCGTCGACGACGAGGTGGATGTCCAGTTGGGCCGGCATGTTAGCTTCGATGTGACGCAGGAAGGCGAGAAACTCCTGGTGGCGATGGCGGGGTTTGCATTGAGCGATGATTGCGCCGTCGAGCACGTTGAGGGCGGCGAACAGGGTGGTCGTGCCATGACGCTGGTAGTCGTGGGTGACACCTTCGATGTAGCCGAACCCCATAGGAAGCATGGGCTGGTTCGTTCCAGGGCCTGAATTTGGCTCTTCTCGTCGACGCAAAGCACCACAGCCTTGTCAGGCGGATTGAGATAGAAGCCCGACGACGTCACGCAACTTCTCGACAAAGAAGGGATCGGTCGAGAGTTTAAAACTGCGGTACGGTGAGGCTGCAGACCGAAGAGTTGGAACAGGCGATGAACCGTGCTTTTGGCAATTCCCGTCTCTTGGGCGATGGCGCGCACGCTCCAATGGGTTGCGGCTTTGGGCTTGCGAGCGAGTGTCTTGGTGATCAGCTCTGCCACAGCCTCATCCGCAATCGTGCGAGGCCTGCCGGTACGCATCTCGTCGTAGAGACCCTCGATGCGATTTGCGATGAAGCGATTGCGCCATTTGCCGATCGTATGGGGACCGACACCAAGCCGCGTCGCCACGACGACGTTGCTCGGCTCACGTTCGCAGGCCAGCACGATCTTTGCTCGCAGCGTCAGCGCCGCGGGGAGCGAGCGCGAGCGGACGTTTTCCGGTACGAGGGCAGCGTGCTGGCGAAGCCGATAGCTCGATCCCTCGATTTGGATAACAACTGCGTGGTGAAGCAGGCGATCAAGCAATGCTGTGGCGACGACGGCATCACCAAAGACCTCGCCCCATTCGGCGAAGCCGC
>Ga0209589_1006846_pt1 | contig 18639 bp, 11 predicted proteins | sample CowpeawhiteBW_FD_187525 | JGI IMG/M metagenome (GOLD analysis project Ga0209589, IMG submission 187525) | Root nodule microbial communities of legume samples collected from California USA - Cow pea white BW (SPAdes) (version 2) | ecosystem: Host-associated > Plants > Roots > Nodule | place: USA...
AAATATATATTGCAAAATTTAGTTGTTTATTTATCACCCATAGAATAGAAAGTCAATAATGTGTGGTACAAGTATTTGAAGGTCTCAATGAAGAAAATATACCTATGAAATTCATTGTAAGTATGTGTTTATTCTATAAATGTTAAACTATTTATTTATAATATGGCTAATATATTAATTTTGATGTAGGAATCATATGAAAATGCTATGACTGGAAAAATTGCAAGAGCAAGTGAAAACACAGTTGCAAGCATATATTGATATGCAAGCATTAATATAAGCACAAATGAAGGCACAAGTAGAAATGGAAGCACATACTTTTATGTTGTTTTGCACAGTTTGACATAATTATTAGGAATTCTTTTTGTTGATACCCTCTGATGCTTTTGTGTCCTAAAACTATTATACATTGGTGAAAACTTTTATGTTGTTTTGTACTGTTTGATGGATATACTTTGATTATTGTAGGATTGATTATCTATCCTTTTGAAATAGTTATTGCAAATATTAGAGGTATTTAGACACTTTTTGTGAATCATTTATTTTCTTTGTCTTCTTTTTTTATTATGGGCATAGGTTCATGAATAACAGTGAAGTAATTGCAATTAAGAAAACAATATTTGTAGGAGATTAATAGAATTGCAATAAATTAGCTAATCAATTGTGATACAAATTAATGATAAAAGAATTGCGACAAATTAATTATGGATTAGTGAGAACAAAATTATGATATATTAGCGACAAATTAGCTACAAATTACGGAGAAAAGAATTGCGACAGATTAGTTATGGATTAGCGAGAAGATAATTGCGACAAATTAGCTATGAATTAGTGAGAACAAAATTGCGACAGATTAGCTACGGATTAGCGACAACAAAATTGCGACAGAATAGCTACGGATTAGCGACAACGAAATTGCGACAAATTAGCTACGGATTAGGGATAACAAAATTGCGACAGACTAGCTACGGATTAGCGACAAAAAAAATTGCGATTAGCTACGGATTAGCTACAAATTTTAAAACTTTTTAGAGAGGTAATAAAGAGAGATTAGCTATGAATTAGCTACGAATTATATCCCTCTCTAATTAGCTACATGTATTTAGCTATGAAAAATTCTCTAGTAGTTTGGTAGGTAATTTGTCGCAAAACATTTTAGCTAGGAATTAGTTACGGATCAGCTATAAAATTTTTCGTAGCTAATATATAAAATTTTTGTAGTGGAAAGAAAAATATTTCTACTAAAATAAAATATTAAGACACAAACCAAATCATATAATAACACAATTTTAAAAGAATAAAATATTAGAGATGATATATATATATATATATATATATATATAAAACATATATTTAAAAAATTTAATATATATATATATATATATATATATATATATATATTTAAGTGTTAAATTCAAAGGAGGACAATACATAAATTTAACTTGAATCTGGTGTATAATCTATACTAAGTGACAACTTATGACAATCACGTGGGGTTGTCAATAATATTAATATTGGTCCATTTTCAATAGCAATTGTTTATAATTCTTAAATACTTGTTATACAGGAGGAACTTATCCTTTATTCAAAGGTTTTCCTTCTATTTATTAGCATTTTACATAAGTTATTTTTTTACCTATTGGTTAATAATATTAATACATTCTATTAAAATTAGTTGATAGAGAGTTATCCATAGATTTCATACAAGAAGTACTTGAAGATTAACATTTACAATTCAAAAGACCTATGATAAGGGCAATGAGTAAGAGATTGGAAAATCATATTTATTCAAGGTTCTTGATGCTACAAGCAACTACAACTAAAAATTTAAAGGATATGAAGATCATGGCTTGAAGCACATTTGAAGGATAGTTATTAGAAAATTAGTTTATGTTTTTGGACTTTGAGTTTTCTTTAAAAAATTAGTTATCTTTCTATGTTTTTGGGCTTTGGGCTTTCTTTTAAAGATTAGTTTATGTTTTTATGTTTTTAGGACCGAACCTTCTTGTAGGGTTCAGGTTTTCTTAAACTTTGTATATAGAGGTACCAAAAATTAATGTAGACACTTTTAGTCATATATTGAATTTTATTTCATTAAAGAGAGGATTCTCTTTGTTCTTGGCTTAGGCCTCCAATTCTTATCAAAGATTGACATCTTTGTGTCCAATGGCGGATCTTTAACCAATATTTTGGGGCTCCAAAATATTGGTTAAACTACTTTTTTTGTCCATTTTTTCATTCAAGAATGTCAAGTTAGTTCTCAATTTTTTTTCAATCTCAATTTAGTCCCGATTCTTAAAATTTGATACAATTTGGTCATTTTTGTTAATTACATCAACAAAGCAATTTAACAGAAAAAGACCAAATTGCATCATTTTTTCAAAAATCGGGATTAAATTGAGATTAAAAAACAATGGAAGACCAACGTGATATTTTTGAACAAAAATAGGAATTGAAAGAGAAATTCCAAATCTTGTATATAAACCAGTAAAAACATTGTATTTACTTTTTTATGATAATAAAAAAAGTATTATACTTATTGTTATTATTATAATTATAAATTAAATATAAATAATTTTTATAGTTTTGTAATAATTAATTTCCATTTATAATAATTAGTTTTAAAAAAACAGTCAAATAAAAAAATGGTTAAATTAAGAAAATGATCACTTAAAAGATAATATTAATAAAATAATTATTTTTATTTAAAAAAATATTTAAAAGGTAAAATTGAAAAATAAATATTGACAACAAAAAGAAAAATCTTTATATTAAGATATAGATATATAATTTTTTTAGAATATAAAATATGTAAAATATATTTAAAATATTTAATTTTTAAAAAATATTTAAAATTATATAAATATATAAAAAAATTTGTGGGATTCATGACACCTTTTAGTCACAACTATGGTCCGTCGCAATTTGTGGTAAATCTTCACTTAACTTATCAATATTCTAGATTATGATGTCCTCCATCTTTATCTTATTATGCGTTCTTTTCTGATTTTTTTAGTGTGAATCTTGAAGATTCAAATTCAGAAATGATCATAGTTGTGTATCTTAGTGTATTTGCCTCGTTAGAGAATGAAGTTTTTCTCATTATAGTAAATTTATATTACATTATAAAGAAAAAGGTTAAATAATGGTTTGGTCCTAGTTTCCGTTCGGTTTTTTCAATGTGGTCCTACTTTTGTTTTCTTTTTGAATTTGGTCCTAATATTAGTCAATTTTATTCAATTTGGTCCTTTTCGCTAACACTATTAAAATAGTTTACGGATGTGATCAGTAATCACCACGTGTCATTTTGTCATTTTTTTAATCTTTTGATTTTGATTTTAAATTTTTTTATTTAAAAAAAAATGTACACGTGTCAAGCTCATATCATGCCACGTGTCATTTTTGTGATTATTTTTTTTAAAATTTATTTTTTTTAAATTTTTTTAATTTAAAAAAAAATCCACGTGTCAAGCCAATATCATGCCATGTGTCAGAATCAGTTTTTTATATTAAATTTGGTCCTAATAATCGTTATTTGTTTTTAATTTGGTCCTATTTTTTTTTAATTTAGCATTTTTTTCCTCTCCAAAATGAGACAAAATATAATTTGTATATAAATGTTATTTGGATATTCTTATTAAAATGCATATTTTTATTGAATATAAGAAACTGATTCTGACACGTGGCATGATATTGGCTTGACACGTGGATTGTTTTTTTAAATTAAAAAAAAATAAATTTAAAAAAAGTTAAAAAATCACAAAAATGACACGTGGCATGATATGAGCTTGACACATATACATTTTTTTGAAAATAAAAAAAATTAAAAATAAATGACAAAATGACACGTGGGCGTTACTGTTCACATCCGTTAACTATTTTAATGGTGTTAACAAATAGGACCAAATTGAATAAAATTGACAAATATTAGGACCAAATTGAAGAAAAAAAACAAAAGTAGAACCACATTGAAAAAACCGAATCAAAACTAGGATCAAACCATTATTTAAGCCAAAGAAAAAGTATCCTAAATCATAAATATATGAACAAAATAAATATGGATACTAAATTATTTAACACATAATAAATATGGATACTAAAAGTTTCCGAAGATTTTAAGTTAAATTCATATATAACTTTCATGTTGCCTAAATTATTTAACATATATGTGTTTGGGCGGTTAAAAAATTTAATGCTTTAAAACCGGTTGACCAACCAAGTTTTCTTTTTTTAATCTTTAATATTTAGGTTAAAATACTTTTCTGTCTCAATTCTCATCAAGTTTTGTTAAATCAGTCATTTGTTTTTGTATTCAAATAGGTCCCAATTTTTGTTGATTTTGTTCAATTTAATTTTTTTCTAACATAGTTTAAATCATTAACAGTCATGAATAGTGACTGGCACGTCACACTTGTAAGGCCCACTTACTTTACGACCTTTATTTTAAAGGACTGCCCCAAATAAGTTGGGCCTAGGGCTGGCCCATAAGGAACCAAAGCCCCTAAACCAGCTGAAACACTTTCATTTTTCTCACTTTCAGTAAAATAACCTCCTTTCTCTTAGAACAGTAACGTTCCTCTGCTAGGGTTTGGGGTTCATCCAAGTTCAAGGGAGATCAACCCATTTCTTTCACTCACGTAAGTTACTTCCGATGCATACTTTTCTCATTTAGTTTAATCTTCGTGCTTGCCGTTAGGGTTCCTTGTAATAATCTCGTGCTTCCTCTCTATTGAGATTTTCAGCTCTTAAATATGCTCTTGGAGCTGTCTTGCTCATTCGCTTAAGGGTCGGGGTCGTTTTGACTAGCTCTTTCCAGGTAAGGGAAGCTAGGGTTTACGTTTTTAAAGTTATTTTTCCGATTTGGTCTGTTGTATGGTTGTGATGCTTGAATGAGGTTGTTGGTCGAATAAAAATGTATGGTGTGCAAGTATGTTTGATTGATGTGGCGCTACTCTTTTTCTACACTGCACACTTTTCGTAAAATGAAGATTTCTACTACGTTAACCGTTGGATCGAGCTGAAATTTTAACAACGTATCCTTAACACATAATTCTTGACTTTGAACGGTCGGATCATTAATCGGAGCTCTGTAGTGAGAGCAGTTTTTATCGCAAGGTCACTGAATTTGTGTTGTTGACAACATTGCACACTTTTCGTAAAATGAAAGTTACTACTTCGTTAACCGTTGGATCGAGCTAATAGTTTAACAGATGATCCTTAACACATAGCTTTTGACTTTGACCGGTCCGATCTTGAATCAGAGCTCTGTAGTGAGAGAAGTTTTTATCGCAAGATCGTTGTAGTTTGGTTGTTTCTCTGATCGTGAATGGTTATTACTGGCATGAATCTAATTGTTATATTAAAAGCATGTGATAAATGATTATGCATGAGTGATGTGATTCATGGATTGTGGATGATGGGTTTGGTATGATCTTGGCATGTGATTTAAATGAGATGGTTGGTATTAAGGAGACATGGTATTGATATGAAATACAAATATATATTCACTGTTTGGGAAGGTTGAGTTGGTATGGATTCAACATTTGGTTATGAATGAGAATGGGTTGTAAAGGTTGTCATGAGATATTGTGTATGGTAAACATTACTTGATTGATTGAACATGATTGGTCTGTGGTCAGTGCGTAATTCTTTGAAATCTCTAAGTGGGATTTCAGGGTCGTGCTTCAGTAGTCGGGACGTAATTCCATGGCCCCTGTTAGTGGGTGTCCATGGTGGTGCCACATCTATATAATTTGGTAAGGATTCAAGGTAAGGATTGCATCGTGACCCTCTAAGGAGTCAGTTAGTCTCACTTAGAGCGGACTGACTCCTGTGGTGAGAGTAGCAGGAGGCCTGAAATTCATTAAGGGTTAACCTTGTGTGTGAGGGAATTGATTCATTGTAACACTTGTAACACATAGCTCAGGGGTGAGCAGCTCGGGGGTGAGCAGAGGTATCCACCACAAGTGCGAGCATCCACTGAATTCGAACAGATTATATGTATCCGGATGAGTCGAGTCAAGTCTTAGTGCATTGATTGGGAGGTCATAACATGCTTGGATGATGTATGTATATTGGACTGTGAAAGTATATCTGATTGCATGATAAAATCTTTTTGGCTCTAGCTTACATTTTTGCTTATTTGATTGCCTTGTGTGTTGTTCTTCTACCGTTGCGATGATCATCAATTTATTGATGGGAGCAGATGCGAGAGGTACTCGAGGTCAACAGAGAAGGGATGGTTCCGCTGCACAGTCTACCCGTGCTGGACTTCATGTCTCTTTGGGCTTTTCTTTAGGGCGAAGGCTCGTGTATTGTATTGCCTCTAAGGCTTTATTTCGAATACTGGCTATCTCTTACTCCTTTTGGGTTGTATGCATTGTAGTGAGCTTTAGTATTTCCTTTTAAGTACCTTGGATAACTGTAAGAAGTGACTTTATACTCCGCAACTTGGCTCTTTATATTATCCGGTGTAAGATTTCATTTAATTATGTTATTATTTAAATGGGATGTTACAACACTTCATGATTATTTTTTTTTGTTTTTCTAATTTTTTTAAAATGTCCACATCTCAACCCAGTAGTGTGTCATGTGTTACAACACTTTGTTTTTTTAAGGATAAAGACTAATTTTAAAATTTTACATCAATGATATTAGTTTTTATCCTTAAACTTTTCGTTCTAATTTTAAACTAGTTGTAACCTTAAACCAAAAATATTCAATAAAAATGTGAACTTTAACAAAAACATTATTATAACTTTTGTATAAAAATTACATTTGGTCTCAATTTCGAGATTGACAAAATTGATCAATTTTAAACAAAATTGGGACTAAATTTAACAAAAATAACCACGTCACACTTCGTGATATTTTTTAATTTTTTTTTTAAATGTCCACGTGTCAACCAAGTAGTGTGCCACATGTCAGAGTCAATGTTTTATATTCAATTTGGTCCCTATATTCCTTATTTTTGTTCAATTTAGTCCCAATTTTTTTTAACATGAACTAATTTTGTCCCTCTCCAAATTATAACCAAAATTAATTTTTATATTAAAATTCACATTTTTATTAAATATTTTTGTTTAGGTTTGCAATTAGTTTAACTTAGAACGGAAATTTTAAGGATAAAGACTAATTGTAAAATTGTAGATCAATTATATTAGTTTTCATACTTAAAATTTCCATTCTAATTTTAAACTAGTTATAACATTAAACCAAAAATGTTTAATAAAAATGTGAATTCCAACAAAAATTTTATTAATAACGTTTATATAAAAATTACATTTGGTCTCAATTTTGAGAAGGACAAAATTGATTAATTTTAAACAATTGAGACTAAATTGAACAAAAATAACAAATATAGGGACTAAATTGAATATAAAAATTGACTCTAACTTATGGCACGTTGTTGGATTGACACATACACATTTAAAAAGGATCAATATATATATATATATATATATATATATATATATATATATTAACTTAACTAATATATGTATATTATTAATTTATAATATAATATAAACATTTAAAAAATTGCGGACGTGTGTGTAGTATTAATTTTTTTATAAAATACCTGTAATATAAAAAAAAATTGTATTACAGGTATTTTGATTTTTCTATATTATAGGTATCAGGTAATATATTACAAATTAACGATGATTAAATCAAATATTTTATTTATTTTATAAACATAATAATAAAACTTAATAAGTAATAAAATATAAATCAAACATAACAAATAATAAAGAATAAAAAGATTTATCAAAATATATTTTATTATTATTTTTACATTATGGCTTGAGTTTCTCACAAATTGTTCAATTCTCTCATTCTCATATGTTTTCTTTTATTTCTGAAGAGAAAAATATATATTTTTCCCTTATTTCTCCTCTATTCTCTTCCATTCTCGAGGAAGAAAAGAAGAAAGTAATTCTTTCGTCTCACTTGATAGTGAAATATTATGTTAATAATTTATTTGATGAACCTCTTTTATATTATATTTTTTATTTTATGAACATAGAAGAAAAAGTATTGTACTGTGTACTTTTTAATAATCGTAATTTAATTGTGGTTCCATTATATGTCTTGAGTTTCTCATAAATTGTTTTCATCTCCCATTCTTACCTATTTTCTTTTGTTTCTGAAGAGAAAAAGATCTATTATTTTTTCTCTCATCTCTCAGTTGTTGTCTTCCATTCTCGAAGAAATAAAGAATAAGGTAATTCTCTCTTGTCTCACTTGATAGTGAAATATTAGTTTAATAATTTATTTAATGAGCCTCTTGTATATTAATTTTTTATTTTATGAACATAGAAGAAAAAGTATTGTGTGTGTTTTTTATAACTGGATAAGTGTGGTTTGATTATCATCGAATTTTCTTTTGGTATTTACGTCTCTCAATTTTTTATTAGATTATGATAAATTATTTTTTGTCTTATTTTTTTTAAATAGGTATATTCATGAAGAATAAAAGAATAGATTCATTTTTTAAAAGTGATAAAAGGGAAGCTACTCATGAAGATGAAAACAGGACAAATTCAACTCTTCCAGATATTCAGAAGCATGATACTAATGATCTAATTATTCAATCACAAGAGCCTTTTATAAGGTTCAAAGAATTATATGTGAGGAGTTTCATATTAATTCTTTGGAACGTGATCCAAGAAAACATCTTCAAGTATGGGAATATCCAATGAGCCAAAGAGATGAGATTCAAAGAGCTTATTTAAAATGGGGTCCATATCAAATACAACTTGAAAACTATCCTTTTTTAAGGAAAAACATCCAAGGAGATTTCAATCTAATTGGTTTAAAATTTTACTTCTTGGCTAGAGTATTCTGTAACATTCCTAAAGAATATTACTTTTAAAATAAAGATAATAAAATAAATAAACAAAGTTTCAACTATTAAACCTCATTTATAACAGTACTTTCCCAAAATGCGGGAAAAATTAAAACCATGGAATCACATACATTACAAATATTCGTGATTAAAATTTATTACAACCACAAAGTAACTGAAATGACAACTGTTTGAAAACATAAAAATATCGAAAAGTTAAAGTCTTCAAATTCCCATATAATCCCGCTCTCGGAACTGAAGCATCTCCTGGCTCACCTGTCAAATCATCTGCTCCCGCATAACAAGTTATTCGATCACCGCCACACGCAAACAGATAGGGTGAGCTATGCACACACACACACACACACACACACACATATATATATATATATATATATATATATATATATAATAAAGATGTCACCCATCCCAAAGAAAAATAAATCTTGCGTAAATATTTCATTATTTCAAGTTACCCATCCCTGATCTCATAGTCCTTCATGAGTCATATGCATGAATCTAGGTCTTGGGACTTTAGTGTGCTTCCACGAAACTAACCCTTCTGTGGTCCAATCCTACGAGCATATCCCGCTCATAGTCCTGCCCTACAAATTCCTCGCCTGTAGTAAAACATCCAAGCCTTCCTTGCTCGAACCTTGGCACGCACACAATCACCATACTATGGACTCCTCGCCCATTAGCAGCCGACGGGAACTTAACCAGTTCCATGCCCATCATGCGTCCCTCCACCAAGCACATCCAGACCCCTATTGGACTTAGTCCTTCAATCCCAAACACCAAGGTATGTGAACTTAGTCCGTCAAGTTCACGGATCACTACAACAACAAAAATCACAACAGCGAAAATCACCCTACGCAGCCCAAACACCGCCAGGCGAAACTGGTTCCAGATCGCATGGCGGACAGCCCTTACCGCTAGGTGCCAAGCGTCAAACAGGAGTTGCGCTGCTCCGTCACCGCCTGGCGGGACACCCTCTGCCGCCAGGCACCAAGCGCGTCCCGTGGCCACTGCCACTGTTTTAGGTACCTATCGCCTGGCGGCTCGCTCCGTGCCGCCTAACGCCATACCAGTAGTGCCATGCTACAGGTTTTTGGCATCTCCATTGGGTCTTAAAAGACCCCAAATGTACAATGTATCGATCTACTACAAATCATAACATATAGAAAATAATATTGCAACCACCAATACGTATAGACAATCAATTCATGCCCAATAAAGGATTTTCATTATCTTAGCACGTTTTACTTTACTCACTAACCGAAACAAGCCACAACTTATTAGTATTATACTCACCATTTACCACAACACCAGTTATATAGTTTACCATACAAAACCCAATTTACAACAACAGACCCAATTAGTGCCCATTCAATTTTATCATGCACACATCCTCTCCATTTCTTATTGCCTTAAGCTTGACCCAAAACATTCAATATGCTCTAGATCCTATACCCTCACGGTCTAATATTCAGATGACTCATGCCACACAATTTGAGCAGCGTTGTACATATACTTAGATAACAAAACTGCCACTACAACAGCCAATAGGTATGGAACTCCCAACTCATCCACCTCACACATTTAATCCCACAATTATTACTTAATAACATAGATACTAAAATCCCATACCAAAACGCTTAGTAATGATCATCCAAATAAACGTCCCTATGACAAGAACACCAGCCAATCGCTTTCTGCTATGCTGATGAGTCGCCTGGCGGCATATTCCAATTTCCGCCTTCACCAGTATACTGTTACATATTTCGGTGCCCACATCATATAAAACTTCATACTTCATTCATTTTATCTTTTCACATAAAATTGTGTGCCAATCATAGTTCTAGAGTGTGATTGTTCATCCTCAACCCTTGTAGGAACCCTATTTTCCCTAATTTCATGCGATACCCTTACTTTCAACATATAAATATTAACACAGTCCAATTCATACATATAAAAATTAACATTTCATATTCATGCATATAGCCCATTACGACAACTTCACAAATATCACGAATATCCCAAAATGACCAAAAACGGGCATTCCTGTTTGCATCGCCTGGCGGATCATTATCCGCCGCTAGGCGGTTCATGAAGGAAATCCCAGAAACTAGTGTTTGGGCTTGTGTCGCTTGGCGGGTCGCGCGTGACCGCCAGGCGATTTCTAGAAATTTCCAGAAACCTGCATAACCGCGTCTGAACTAAAAAAATGTGGCATTCTCATACATTCAAACATATCTCGGTTCATATAGTTATCAACAAAACACCAATAAGAGCTCCCCTAACCTGGATTTCCCTTGCTTAAGAGTGGCTTAGGAATTTTCTTGGATAAACAATGGACTCCCCTTGACTCTCCTCCAAACCAGTACCTTTTCCACCTCCAACCTCACGTTTCTCCTCTGAAAAAAAGTCCTCCTCACTATTCTCAAATTGATAGACTCAAGAGTGCTCTCCTTCTCACTCAATTCTCCCTTTTAATGATACCTTAATGATGGTTTATTAAAAAACGAAAATGGCCTTAAAGTTAGTTTTAATTGTCATTCAATTTGATTTTCCAGCACCCTTGGGTGCTCCTTTAGCTAGGGTTTCCCTTGCCCCTTCACATTCATACCAAAACAAAATTAGCAAAAAGAGAAGGAGTTTAGGTTCACCAAGGTTTAAACCCATAACCATTCAATCACAAAGCAATTACACAACTAATTCAACCAAGTCATGTTTCATGATAACTAATATGATTCAATTTTTTTATAACATTTCACAACATGATTAACATATATTAAAATAATACTGAATTTAATAACACACAAATGGCATATATAGGACTTGAACCCAAGTTCTCTCACACAATCCAAGTACTCCCAACCACTTAAGCTAGTACTTTTCCACGTCATAACATTCTGCAGTTATTGCCTTAATGGTTTCTACTACCCGCATTTATTAAATAATTATTTAATTAATTATTTAAATCTCTCGGGTCTTACATATTCCCCGACTAATGATGGAGCTTATTGTTTGACATGTTATCTATTAGATATGTGGGATATCTCTTTTAGTTATCATTATACTAAATTATGTATTCATTTTTATTGTATTAGTGACAATAATTAAATGAATAAATTTTGGATGTATTATTTTGGCTCCCCCAACAATGTTGGTCAAGATCTGCCACTAGTTACACAGGAATATAAATAAACTAGAATTGCTAAAGTATATTTTGAAATAGAGCATTTATTTGAAATTGTTAAGATGATTGTTAATCCAACTCGGAAAGTTTGCAAACTTTTAATTTTCTTTCTTTCACACATTCCTTTGAACTGTTTTAACATATTATTTGTTTATTTTAGTTGTTATTATTTCTTTTTTGTTATTTTAAATTTTTCTATAGTTGCAACCTGAATTTGGTATAATGGAAAGAATTTTCTTGTCTAAAGAAAAAACATTAATTTTAGTTTGACGAACTAGAAATGATAAGAGTTTAATAGGAAATAGCACTCACAACAGAAAGACTTTTAAATCAAGAACTCATATGTGTGAACTACAAAAAAAAAATGTCACAAAAATAGATCCATTATTAATGTTATTGACACTCCAGTAATTCAAATAACTTGTAATTCATTATATAATTTGTATTTGATTTAAGTTAAAAATGCTATCTTGATTATTTCAATATGCTAACAATATTTTTTGTCTTATTAGCTAAATTTTATTATGAATTACATAGTTTTATAATCTTACTCTTGAATCAGTACAACTTACAATCAAACCTACTCAATATCACAATAAATATATTTTTCTTGTTAACACCACAATTGTGAGACCCACTTTCTTTTAAAACATTCAGTCACCTTTTCCATTTCATAAAACTTGTTTGTTCTTTTTTCTCTAAACTATAGTTCTTCTTTTTTTTTTTCACTTCAACTCTGCCCTAATCTCCATCTTCTTCCTCTGAATTTTCACTTTTCTTGAAACAGAGGCTGGGATTAGGGCCATTGTGGAGTTCCCCACTTATCAGACTGAACACTTCTTTCCTTCACGTAAGTCAATCTCTAACCTTCGTTCTATTTTTGTTTTAAGTTTTGGAGTTATGGTTCCGCGTCGTTACTGTTTAGAGTCTTATTTTTGTCTCCTTGTGCTTTTGTATTTCAGCTTCTTAGGTTGTTTTTTGGTTGTAGTGTTCATTTCGTTTAAGACTCTTTCTTCGCAAGTTCGATATCAGTTTCGAGGTAAGGGAAGCTAGGATTTTTAAATCTTTTGAAGTGTCTTGCTAGTTTTTGTTTTGAATCGTGTTAGAATACTAGATTAATGTTAGTGATTATATGGAAATGAACTATGTGTTGTCAGGTTTGGATTTCTAGCTTTGCATGCGTGAGCAGGTTAGAATTTGTTGTTCTCAGGCGAGATGTAAGACCGGTGAAATTTAATTAATTAAATAATTATTTAATTAATAAATGCGGGTAGTGGGATCCTTTATGGCATTTAATATTGATTGATGTGACGTGGAAAAGTACTAGCTCAAGTGGTTGAGAGTACTTAAATGTGTGAGAGGACTTGGATTTGACTCCTATGTATGCCATTTGTGTGTTATTTAATTATTATTGTTTTTAATAATATGATTGAGCATGTTGAATGATGAGATAACTATAGAATTATATTAATCATCATGAAACATGAATTGGTTGAATGGTTGTACATTGATTTGGCATTGGCCTGGTTATGGGTTCAAACCTTGGTGAACACAAATCAAACTTTCTTTTTGCCAAAATTTCCTTTGGCATGAAGGTGAAAGGGCATGGAAACCCTAGACGGCTAAGGAGCAGCCAAGAGTGGCTGTAAAAAGCCCATAATGAGACAATGAATATCCATTCACATTCCATTAAGTCCCATTTTCGTTTTGGGTAATTAAAAGGCAAAATTGTGGTTAGAAGAAGGGTTTTGCAAGGCTGTGATTGTGCTTAGAGAAAACAGCACGAAAATTTGAGACTGGTGAGAATTGAGTGAAGTTTTGAGGCTGATTTGAGGAGAACTAAGCGAGGCCATTGGAAGCAAGGGAGAATCAAGAGTCATTCAAGTTTTTAAGCAAAAAGAATCCAACTTAGGGGAGTTTTACACGTTGAACGTTGTGCTAAGCATGAATTGTATAATATATGCATGTGTTTAATTTCCATGAATCTTTGTTGTGTGATAATTTTCGTGTTTCTGGAAATTTCTAGAAACCGCCTAGCGGGCTATGCTTAGCTGCAACACTGATGATTTTCCTAAGAGAGGGACCACCTGGCAACACATCCCTAGCCACCAGGCGAAACAAGCCTACAGACCCAGTTTCTGGGTTTTTGATGAATTGTCTGGTGGTGATGAACACCCACTAGGCGACACGAACCATTTTGGCTCGTTTTGGTATTTTCTAAGCTTTGGGATATTTCTGATCGGGGAAAAATGTAAGGCAAATTATTGAGTATTAAGAATTTCTATGATTACATCCTAAATGGTTATAAATTAGGGAAAATTTGCATGAATGTGATTTTAAGGTTGAATATTTAGGGATTTTTATGATTCGAGAATGAATGTTGTGAATTGGTATCATTTACCATATTAATCGCGAAATGACAGCGATAGGCAGGGAAAAATATCAGAAAATGATGGAAGCGTGGTCACAAGTGTGAGAATTATGGAAAATTACCAGAAGCGCAAGCACCGTCTGGCGGCACGGGGCCTGCCACCAGGCACCATCGCAACAACAGGGATGTGTGCGTGACTGTGGGTAGTTACAAGGATTTGGAATTCTGGGAAATTTAGATTTCTGCTACATGTCAGATGATAATAGGTAAAAATAGAAGTTTTTAATTGTTGGTGAAATTAGTGGGAAAAGTGATTGATAAATAAAATGAAAAGAGAATGCAATAATGGATTAGCAATCTAAAAATTTTAATGATATTGTTACTGAGGTAGAAAATTATTACATTGTTGGATATGTTATTAGTGAGTCTAATTAGTAGCCTGAATGGTGGATTTAAGCTACTTTGATCAATTAGGAATTTAAGGAAATTGGAGTACATTGAATGATAAGGTAGGATCAATTGGATACATTCTCAAACATTGCCACTTACCTTCCTCGACGGTGCAACCACAAATTTAGCAGCCTCTTTCGCAGCCTCGCTCATGCAAATATCTCTGCCAATGAATGGTGTTCCTTGTGCCTCCCTCGCAGCTTTGATGTTCTTAACCTACAAAACATTACATAATTCAACACACATGGATGGGATGGCGAAAAGAAGAGAAAAAACCTATACTCACCGACAGCTTCTCCGTCAACGATGTGGTGGCGTGAGGATTGCAACGACGATAGAGTCACCGCATGGATTACTCACAAGCGACAACGTGAGCAGTGTTGAGGGTGTTGGCACCGGTGACACCGTCGTTCTTGTCGATTCTCCAGCGATAGGGGATCTTTGTCTAGGCGGCAAAGATTTTGGGGAAGAAGTTTTGATTTGGGGGAGAGAGTTTGAAATGTTTAAGTTCTCCAATCGATTGACATGCCGAAGGATTTACTGACAGATACAACTGTCGGTAAAGGTCATACAACTTACCGACGACATTATCGACCGATAATTGGTCTACTATGTTATATCACTGAAATACCGATGGATTCAACATTTACATCTGCTGGTAAATCCGTCAGTAAAGCCAAATTTCTGAAGGCTTTTATTCTGTAGTGATAAAAATGAGTAAGATTAATAATATATAAGTAAGAGGACCCATATCTTCTCGGTGTCGTTCCTAAAAAATGCCTCACATACATGTCATAGTAAACTAATAGATAGTTGAGAAGACTTAAATTAACACGATTGGATCATCTTAAAAATCCAATATGATGATGATTAAAGTTTTAGCGTTGGTTATACCCATTAGTTAGGTAAATTGAACAATAATTATGCTTTAGGTGATTTGATCATGCTAATACAGGTCTGTATGTGTGTGTTTATTGAACTCCAATAGTGCATAATAGAAATATTACAATAGGATATTACAACAGTTCCTGAATAAAGAATGTGATAAATTACACGGTGCCAATTTTGTAAATATTAAAAACCATATTACATTAGTTGATAGGTTCAGATGTATTATCCCTTAAAAGTAAAAAAGAAAAACATATAAATGTTATTTTTTAAAAGAAAAACATGATACTACATTGATTGTTCAGTACAACTATAGTCGTCGTTGCTACTGCATTTTGAACCTTAGTCGTTGCCACTAGTTCGTATTGAACCCTAGCCGTCGTCGCTTAAATTCTAGCTTATTTCACAACACCATGTTTTATTTGAAAATAAAAAATAAGATATATGACATTGATTCTCAAAATCAAGCGAAATATGTCATTTTTGTTGTAATACCCCTATTAATAGATTGATATTTCGTAAGTTGGTGAGTTTGATAAAATAACATTTATTACTTAAAGAAATAAACTAACTTAAACATCTAAGAACCTTCGACAACTATATCCCTCTCAAGATTATACTGATTTATGTGCAAGCATAGCAAGGGAGATAAAGTTCAACTGAATAAGGGGAGGAATGGCCCATAAAATAACATGTTGAAATCTCAACAATAAAAATAAGCACATGCATGAATTTCTTCATTTCGGTCCATAAACTCTAGAATCAATCTCAAAAGATTTAAGATTTATGCATATTTTTTTTAAATTGTGTTATTTCACCTACAAAATGATTACAACTAATATTGTAAAATGTATCACCTAATAAATTATATTATCTTTTTATTAATATACAAACGAAAGAGTGGGTATGTAACATCCCATTTAATAAATAAGCTTAATTAAATGAAACATCATGTAGAATAATATAAAGAGCAATGTCATGGAGTATAAGTGTCACTCCTTATAGTTATCCAAAATATACTAGGAAAGGAACCAAGGCACACCACGATGCCATGAACAGAAGAACAAGATTAAAACGTTTGACAGTTATTCAAAATACATGCTCAAAGAGCAAAGTAGTACATAGGCCACACTGCCTTAAAAGAGTACTCCGAGCAAGAGGATCCAACCCAAGATTTTGCTACGTTGCGGAGTTTCCATCACCCTGATGACCTCTAAGGATTTCCACATATGCTCACATCAATAAATTGATGATCATCGCAAAAGGAGAAAACCACACACAAAACACACAGGCAGACAGAAAGGGTAAGCTAGAGTAAAATGGTTTTGATCATACAGTTGAGTATACCATTTAACAGTCAAGAACACACCAATCAACCAAGCATGTGATAGCAAACAAGCAAGACTATAAGACTCAATTATCCAGATACATATAATCAGTCGGATTCACTGCATGCTTGTACTTGTGGTGGTATCTACTGCTTTGTAGAGCCATTGCCAATGGGTTTCACCCTACCATGCACAAGGTTAGCTTTCAAACATCTAAGGCCATTATCCTGCCAAAAACTAAGGCCTCCTGCTACTCTCACCAGTTGAGTCAGTACGCTCTACTTGAGACTAACTAACTCGTTAGAGCTTTAGTATGCAATCCTTACTTGAATCCTTACTTAATTATATATTAAGGAACCACCATGAAACCTTACTAAGAGGTTCATGGAATTACGTCCATTACCTGAGGCACCACCATGAGCTCTCACCAAGAGGGTCATGGAATTACGTCCATTACACAAGGAACCACCATGAATCTCACCAAAAGATTCATGGAATTACGTCCAATTCATACAATAGTCATGCTTCACCAACCAACCATAGAGTTATCATGCATACCAATCTCATGCCCATAATCAACCAACCATCCAATCATGTTCCATACGCATAGTCATACCAAACTCATCAATTCCAGCCCATAAACCATTTAATACATGCATATTCACCCAATTCATGCTTTAACAGAGTAAGTCAATCAAACATGTGACCATCAACCAAAAACAAAGGAGAAAATAACACTTGAGCATGTCCTTGCCTAGTTCTCGCTTAGGCTAAAAGCCCTCGCTCAAGCGAGAGAGGTTCTCTTGCTCAGGCGAGCTCCTTTTGCCTAGGCAAGAACTCGAGCAGTGGAACAGTGGGGTTTTCGCGTGTTCTCACTTAGGCGAGACCTCCTCACCTGAGCGAGACGTTCTCTCACTCAAAACGTGAGCTCATCGCCTGAGCGACAATGCGAGCTAAAACCTGGGAGGGTTTCTGATACTCTCGCTTAGGCAAGACCCACTCGCTTGGGCGAGAATACAATATTTCCTCCACTATTCACGCATGCCAACACAGAGATTCATCAAGACCGATGCATAGTATATTTTTGGCTTAAATATACATTTGGTCCCTATTTTTGTTAATTTTATTCAATTTGGTCCCTATTTTCGTTTTATGTTCAATTAGGTCCTCATTTTCGTCAAATTGTTGTCAATTTGGTCCTTTTCACTAACGGTGTTTAAATAGTTAACGTTTTTGAACAGTACATGCCACGTGTCAACTCCTGGTTTTTTGATTTTTTTTAATTTTTTTTTAATTTTTTTTAATTTTTTTTTTAATTTTTTTAATTTCAAAAAAATGGTCCACGTGTCATGTCACAATTGTGCCATGTGTCAATGCTAGTGCCACGTGTCAGTTTGTGGTAGTATTATTTTTTTTGTTCAATTTAGTCCCTATATTCGTTATTTTTATTCAATTTAGTCCCAATTTTTATTAAAATAAATCAATTTTGTCCTTTTCAAATTGACACTAAATTTAATATCTTTTATACAAATTATATTAATATCTTTTCTAA
>Ga0209589_1006847_pt1 | contig 18637 bp, 10 predicted proteins | sample CowpeawhiteBW_FD_187525 | JGI IMG/M metagenome (GOLD analysis project Ga0209589, IMG submission 187525) | Root nodule microbial communities of legume samples collected from California USA - Cow pea white BW (SPAdes) (version 2) | ecosystem: Host-associated > Plants > Roots > Nodule | place: USA...
ACTTATGTGTATCTGATTCAATTTTGTCCCAATTTTTTTAATAAGAAAATTATTTTTGTAATCCATTATTTTAAGATTAAAACTAATTAAGTATAAATATTTTTGCAAAATTAAGTACTAATATTTATATTGTTTTACTAATATTTTTTAGACTAAATTTATTATTTGTATAAAATGTTTTACTAATATTTTTTTTATTAAAATGGCTTTTTAACATATTACTTTATTAATTACTGCTTTATTAAGTACTCGTGTTTTTTTAATTATTATTTTTTTCAAAATAGAACAATATTGTCTCTTACTAATTTTAAACTAAAAGTTTTATTTGTCTGAATGTTATACTATTTTTTTTTATTATAAATGACTTAATAAAATGACTTTTACGACTAAATTTTAATATAAATATCAAATACTTAATTTTTGTAAAAATTTTATACTTAATTACTTTTAATTTTATAAAAAATAGATTTTAATTACTAAAAAAAATTAGGTCAAGATTGAATCAGATACACATAAGTATGTATTAAATTGAAACAAAAAGACATATATGGGGACTAAATCGAAATCAACATAATGACATCTGATAGTGACACTGACATGTGGCATTGCAATGCCACGTGGCACTGACAATGCCACGTGTCACACACAGGGACATGACACGTGGCATTTTTTTTCAAAAAATTTTAAAAAAATTAAAATAATTAAAAAAACTATAGACTGACATGTGGCACATTGACTAACGACGTTAGTCAACTCCGTCTGAAAATGACCTAATTGAAGAACTTTTTCAAAAGTTGGGATGCAATTGATACTATTTTAAAAGCAGGTACCAGATTGACACACCTATACCAAAATAAGTACCATCTGAGTAATTAAACCTATTTAAAATGTAAAGAATAAAATAATGCCCTGTTTTCTTAACTTTCTTTTAGTTGTAGGGAATGTTTTATGTCCAAGATAAAAAATAATCAACTTCATAATAAAAGATCAAATTTTTACCGAAATTTATTTAATTCTATTATCTAATTTTCACGAAATGGAAAATTTTTTCTATAAAGCAAAATTTTTTATATCAAAAAGAGTCATTTTCTTACTCAAATCTCGTTATTTATAAGGTTATAATTGACTATTTCCCATTTATTCATGAATTTCTCACTTATTTTGAAATGGATTTTTTAAAATGTAAAATATATATTTTGAAAACTTCTTCTAAAATAAATATGTGAAGTATGAAATTTACGCTGTGGAAGAAGTTTAAACCCAATTAAGCACGGCAAAAGAAAATGGCCTGTCCTGTGATAGAGGTGGCCTGAGAAATAAGGGAATTGCTTCCTCTGAACCTCATCGTTTTTCTTCCTGCATCCTGATGCTTCTGGAATTTATTTTTTGGAATACAAAAACAATTTTTAATTTTTTTTTTCCGGACAGCAAGCACCTCTCCCAATTACGGAAAATAATTTCCAGGAGCCTTTTTGAGGTCGTGATGAAGAAATGTGATAGGGTGCAGAAAGCAACACCGAGAAATAATAGTAGATGCAGGTTTATTGTTGACCTTACAAAATAATACTTTATGATCGATAGAGCGTCGATACTCGATTTTATTATTTATAAACTCATCATTTATCTAAAATCTTTAAAAACTTATTTTTCAGAGTTCTCTCACTTCTCTTTAGGATTTATCATTTTGTGTTCACCTTTAGAAAGATCGGAAATTGTTAGATGATCCTTGTGGCAAACTCTCCATTTTTGTCTGATCAATTTTTCCATTGAGTATGTTGATTTTCTACTCGTTTTCCTTGGTCAAATTTCTTATACATGCATATGAGCAATTCTAGCCTGTATGTGGCTCCTAAGTCTTCCTTGTGATCAATGGTTCTAATAATATGTCCCGATCATGTTTTTGTTGTTCCTAGGTTGAGTTATATATTCTAATAGCTTGAAGGAGTATTTGACAATCCTTGAATCGTTTGAGTCATCTTACAAGTAAGAGAAGTTAATTACAATGCTTTTAAGTTATATAAATATTGAATTGGTAAATTGTATGATGGTACTATGTTTTTCCTGTGTAATTGATCTCTGAATTATATATGATGTGTGAATTTTGGAGTGTTTGTTTACATAATATTTATTGAATTGGTATTGCATTTGAGATCAATTAGTACTAATGATTGTGGTTAATTTGAGCTTGATTGTGATCAATTAGACTATATTGGAAAGACATAATTATGTAGAATTAGGTTCTACGCAATTGTAGAATTATGCAGACTCACTGGCTGAGGACAATGACGGAACAACGTTGGGACTAAGGGTAATCATGGCCCCCCAATTTTTTTTTTTTACATTTATATAATTTAATATATGATTTTAAATAATTTTTTTCAAATTTAATATTTTAATAAATATTTACACATTTATATTTATATATAATAAAAAGTTTTCTTTTTCACATTTATTTTTCAATTTAATCTTTTAAACATTTTTTAAATAAAAATCATTATTTTATTAATATTATTTTTTAAATAGTTATTTGTTTAATTTAATCATTTTTTATTTTTAAAAATTGAATCATTATAAATGAAAATTAATTATACTAAAATTATAAAAATTATTTATATCTAATTTTATAATTATAATAATAATAACTGTAATTTTATTATTTTTTATTATCATAAAAAGTAAATACAATGTTTTGACTAATTTATATAAAAAAATTTAGGATTACTCTTTTGGTTCCTATTTTCGTTCAAAAATATTAAGTTGGTCATCTAGTTTTTTTTAATCTCAATTTGGTCTGAAATTTAAAAAAGGTTAAATTAGTCTTTTGATCCCTCTATTTGTCATGAAATTTTAGTTTGGTCCTCAAATTTTTTGTTATTTCAATTTGGTCCTCATTTTCTTAAAAATGATTCAATTTGGTAATCACCGATAACTTTGACCAAACGGTGTTAAAGTCAACACCATGTGTCAATTTCTGGTTTTTTTTGTATTTTTTAATATTTTGTTAATATTTTTTTTTATATTTTTTGATATTTTTTATTTTTGACACGTGTCACTTTACATTTGTGCCATGTGTCAAAGTGACTTAATTTGGTCCCTATATTTGTTTTTAGTTTCAATTTAGTCTCAATTTTTGTAAAAATGAAGCAATATTGTCATTCCTTAAATTGACACTAAATTTACTTTTTTTATAAATTTTATGGTGATATTCTTACTAAAATTAATGTTTTTATTAAATATTTCTATAAATATTTTAAATTAACTTTAAATTCTACGCAAAACATTAGACTTTGATTTTGTTTTGAACTTGAAATTTAGTTCTTAAACTTATGTGTGACAAGTTATTTGATTTTTAATTTTTACTATGTTTGTAGAATATGATATACTTGATGCCTTTATATGATGACAAAATTGTTAACTTTTGAAATTAAGTTTGGGGTTTAACTTTGTTTAATAATAAAACTAAAAAAAAAACTTATTTAAAAATATTTTTACAAATATTTAATAAAAACATCAATTTTATTAAGAATATCATCGTAAGTTGTATACAAAGATTAAATTGAGTCTCAATCTAAGGAGGATAATATTGTTTCGTTTTTACAAAAATTGGGACTAAATTGAAACTAAAAACAAATATAGGGACCAAATTGAGTCACTTTGACACGTGACACAACTGTGAAGTGACACGTGTCAAAAAAAATAAAAAAATAATTAAAAAATATTAAAAAAATTCAAAAAAACAAGAAATTGACACATGACATTGACTTAACACCGTCTGGTCAAAGTTAACGGTGAGGACCAAATTGAGTCATTTTTAAGAAAAGGAGGACCAAATTGAGACAATGAAAAACTTGAGGACCAAACTGAAATTTCATCACAAATAGAGGAACCAAAAGACTAATTTAACCTTTAAAAAATTATGTAATTTTGTCCTTTTTCGTTAAATTTATTGAATCAAATCAAGAATTTTTCATCAAAATTGAAGTTGTGAATGATTTGCTTTGTTGGTGTAATTGGCATAATCGTAGTATAAATTTTGATGAAAATTTTTTTGCTCCACTTCAAGAATTTTAACAAAAAAGATAAAATTGCATTAATTTTTATAAAATCGAGACCAAATTGAAACTAAAAAACACTAGAGGATCAACATGATATTTTTAGACAAAAAAATGGACCAAAGAATAATTTAACCAAAATTTTGGCACCTCCAACATATTGCATGAAGTTCTGCCACTGGTTGAGGGTGAGCTCACTAAGCAAATCCAAAGTCAGGGGCTCACTGACTTGGGTCTCTGACTTTGGATTTGCTCAACGAGCTCACCCTCGACTAGTGTGTCTGCATAATTCTATAGAACCTACTGATTTTTTAGTCGCTAGCCGAGAACGCCATCGCTAAGCAAATTTAGGAGGAATTTTCATCTTTTAGTTCCAAGGATTCACTCGATGGGCAAGCCATCTAATTGCTAAACGAGTGGGCATTTGTGAACTTTTCGCCTAGCGAATGGATGGTTTCGCTAAACGAATGTATCAAAGTCTAGTAGTTATTCTATGACAATTTTGATGTCTTGTGGCTAATGTGAATTATTACTTATGAAATGGTGCAGTGTATGAGATTAAAATGTGAATGGTTGATACTAATTCAAGGAGGATTAATTGTGATTTGTAATAGTGTATGCATTGGTATATGGATTCAATTGGAAGTTATCTTGACGCTCTATTGACCATCAAATTCTCAAGTAGAGAAGGATGGGGTATGTAGTGAGAGGAGCATGAGTTCTTAATCTAGGAGTTTTACCTTGGCCAAAGATGTTAACGGGTTAACCTTGTAAGTGGTAGGGTAAAACTCATTGACAGTGGCTCTACAGAGTAGTACAAGTCACTACAAGTGCACAACTTGTTAGGATTCGATATCAATGCACTTATCCAAATAATTGAGTCATATATGAGTTTTTGTATGGATTAGTATAGTATTCTTTCATGACTTTATGATTGGCTATGCATGATCAATTGATTTTATTCTTTTAAATTATTAAACATTTTTGTACATTAACTTACCATTTTCTCTATCTTGTTTGTCTTAATTGCAATGATCACTTGAATGATGTGAGCAAACGAGGAAGTTATAATTGAGACCTATTTAGGGAGAGGATGATGTATTTGTCTAGATGGTGTTTAAAATTTTAGTGTACATACATCTTTTTGCAGAACTTTAAATCTTTAGTTTGTCATGTATATACATCTTTTTTGCATAACTCTGTATCTATAGTTTTTCCTTCACCTTTCACCACTCTTTTCTCATTTCTTCCTTTCTTCTGCACCACCTTTCCATCACCCTTCTCGCTCCTAATCTAATAATTCACATCTATATTTAAATAATCCACAATGTGAAACACCTTGAGTCTTGTCAAAGGCAAAATCATACTTCTTTTTCTTTTTTCAATTGCTCCCAAAACAAGAAAATACTTCTAATCACGAAATCCCCCTCTCACATATCATACTAACATAATCTTACATTTGATAATCAAAATTTGTTCCATGCAATAATAACAAAAAATCAAGGATGGATAGTGTACTGTATGTCTCATCGGACCATCGGCAACGCACAATCCATCGATCCATCGAACAAGGCTGGGAGGGCTTGCATATGAAACAGGACCATCGGTCAATCGGCCCACAGAAACCATGTGAACCCATAGAGGACCATCGGTCGATCGATCACTCAAATAAATCACATGTTACCTCATAAAGGACCATCGGTCGATCAGCCCCACAAGTAAATCACATGTTACCTCATAACGGACCATCAGTCGATCGACCCACAAGTAAATCACGTGTTACCTCATAACGGACCATCGGTCGATCGACCCTACAAGTAAATTACGTGTTACCCCTTAGAGGACCATCGGTCAATCGGTTACACAGACATCATGTGTGAATCCACGCAGAAGACTATCGATCGACCACACAGATTAAGTACATATCACTTGTTAACTCATAGAAGATAACCCGTTGGGTTAAGCGACTATCGGTCGATCAGCCAAATAGAAAACATGGACTAGTCAGCCGGATTAATTAAAATTAAACAAGTCAGTAATCAAAATTAAGGGATCATTGGGTCGTGATTAAGGAACCCTAATTATAGGGCAGAAACTATAAATAGGGTCCTGAGGTAGGTTGGTGAGGATCTTTAATTCGCATTTATTACAACAGTTACGATTATCCACCGATCGGTCCATCAACTGACTTAAGCATCAGAGCCTTTTAGACAGGTACCCCGATCGTCTGTTCAACCGATCGAACAAGGAGGAAGATTGCTCGGCGAGGAGGTGACAGCTATATCGATAAAGTTCTTAAAAGGTTTAGCATGCATGAATGTAAATCCGGGGATACTCCAGTTGCTAAGGGAGACAAGTTCAATCTCAATCAGTGCCCAAAGGGAAATTTGGAAATTGAGGAAATACAGAAGATTCCTTATGCGTCAGCTGTAGGGAATTTGATGTATGCCCAAGTATGTACGCGTCCAAACATAACATACATAGCAATCCAGGAATGGACCATTGGAAAGCAACAAAGAGGGTCATGAGATATTTAAAGAGAACAAGAGGTTATATGCTCACATACAGAAGGTCAGACCAATTGGAGATCACTGGGTTTTCTGACTCAGATTTTGCAGGATGTCAAGATAGCTTAAAATCTACTTCAGGTTACATTTTTATGTTGGCAGGTGGTGCGGTTTCTTGGCGCAGTGTCAAGCAAACCCTTACAGCTTCATCCACCATGGCAGCAGAATTTGTAGCATGCTATGAGGCATCTAATCACGGGATATGGCTGAGAAATTTTGTCACAGGGCTGAAAATTGTGGAAAACATTGAAAGACCAATTAAGTTATATTGTGACAATAAATCGGCTATATTGTATTCCAACAACAATAGGAGATCGACTAAGTCGAAGCACATCGACATTAAGTTCCTAGTTGTTAAAGAAAGAGTACAGAGTGGACAGATTTCCATAGAATATTTAGGGATAAACTCCATTTTTTTTAATTGATATTTAAATTGGTCACTATAGTAATTAACAATTTTTTGTTATTAAAATGAGTTACAAAAGATGCAGTTTCTTGTAGTGAAAGAGCATGAGAGGACGGAAGGATAAGGAAACAAAGGTTCACATTTTTTTATTACATTTGGATGCAGTTGGTTTCTAATGATAAGGGGTGAGAATGGTGTGCAACGAAGAAGAGAGGTGGTGGTGAAAAGGTGGAGGGAGAAAAGAAATAAATAAGAAAGAAAAAACTCAGAAAATAAAAAAGCTAAGACAATGCTACTCCTTTTCTTTTAATTACTCAATTAGTCACTACTTGAATCGATTTTAGTCATTTTAAATCGAATTTGAATCATTATTTCTTAGTTTGCTAATAGTGAATGTTAAATTATTTACTGAAATATACAACATCGAATTCTTTTAAAAAGAATATGACTGAATTAAAAAAAGAAATAAAAAATTATATTATTAAATAAATCTTACAAATATTAAAATCAAAATAATAATTAAAAGTATTTGATACGCAAGAAAAGGTCAACGTGAGTTGATTTACATAAAACTTTCATGTTAATATGTTTAGTTTGTCCTGCATAATTGTAGGCTTGACTGTCGATTTGCATAAATTAAAAGAAAAAAAACTAAAGAGTTATCTTGTATTTTTTTTTTAACTTAAATCCGAGTATTATATAAAAATTAAAGATTTATTAGAAGTATACCGTACTCAGAAAAAAAAGACTTTAAACACTAATGATTTACTATTTGAATTTGTACTTGTAAATATATAATTTTGACGAAATAATGAATGAATAGTTAGTCATATTCAACACGCAAAGCAATAGTTCTGAACAAACTGTGAATTATACATGACAAATCTATATAAAGTGTGAATTATACATGATAGATGTATACAAATTGACAAATTAAATATTAGTAATTTTGGATCATGCATATATATATATGATACATAATTAAATGTGTTAGAATCATTATTTATAAAGCCAAATAATAAAGTGATTTGACTAAATTAAAGATTTGGCTAAAAGTATATGTCATGAAAATAAATATTATGTAGAGACCAGCTAGTAATTTCTAATTTGATGTGGGGCCAAATTAGAAATACTAAAACTTAAGTAATTCAGTTTATAAATGGTTGTGGTCCCCTTCTGAGAGCACACACAGAGTCATAACGTACTCTTCCTGTTCCTTTCTCCCTATCCCCATCAAGAGAGAAAACCAAGGAGAAATAAAGGTGCTCTATAGGAGGAAGATCAAACCAAAGGGAAATCAAGGTGTTCTACAAGAGGAAGATCACTGTGCATATAGGAGTGCTCTAATATTATCGTTATGGTCAATTCAGGTATGTTTCCGTTTACTATTTACAACATGATTATCAATATGGGTATGAGATATTGTTTATGAATTTATGATTGATTATTAGAATCAATATTAGAATCATATTATGCGTTTATGCTTACATTAACATCAACTCATCGCACTTTTTCATAATGGCACCTAACTCGTATGACCTTTCCACAATGTCATTGTTAATTCGTTAACTAAATTGTATATTATTTTGTCTATAATTTTAAATTTTAAATATGTGTTAGATAGACTATGATTGATCAATAGTTATAAAATATATACATAAATCAACTTTATTTGTGTGTGGTAAGTATGAATCGAGTGAGGGTTAAATATGATTTTAATTCTTGATTTTGATGTGAAATTGAGATTTGTTCATATTTGAAACTTTATACATTTAGATCCTAAATTTTAAAAACAAAAACAAATGGATGTAAACCTTTTAATCCAATTATGTTAAATATTTTTGACATGTCAAACGTGTTTCATGTTAATATTAAATTGTTTATACCATTTTACAATTCTAGCTTCAATGTCAACTAGAAAATACATTTGATTTATAAAGACACAACTTAATTGGTTTAAAAAAACGATATCAATTTATTTTTAAAGTTCAAGGATCAAAATATATCAAAGTTTTGAACAAACATAAATTTTAATTTCTAATCAAAATTCAAGGACTAAAAATATATTTAACTTTCAAATAAACAATAGAGTTGTTGTAAGAAAACAAAATTGTATATATGTTCAAAATGTAAAGAATAAAAGATGCCTAATTTTTTTAACTTTCGGTTGTAGACTACGTCTGGTATATAAGATAAAAATAATCAACTTTATAAAAAAATGAGAGTTTTTATCAAAATTGATTTTATATTATTATTTAATTTTCACCATAGAATTAAAGACATCTTTTACAAAGCATAATTTTTTATTTCAAAAAGACAAACTTTCTTTTAAAAATCTCGTTGTTTATAAGGTTATAATTGTTTTCATATAGGCAGATAGTATAGTATAACTTAATGGTGTTTCTAGTTGTGCTTTCAATTGAAGATTAATTTGCTTTATATTTTAATCAATCGTAAATATCAAATACTCTCTACGTACAACTACAAATAGTGAATGAAGATTAAATTATAAATCTATAACCTAATTATTATCTAACATACAACATTTTTTTAATAAAAGATACCATATTTTCTTAATAATATTTATTTGGACACTCTAGTAAAAATGGTCTAATATTATATATATATATATTAAAATATGTCAAATATTCTATTATCAAATATTATGTAATTAAATATTGTATTAGCTATAATTTAGGCCTTATTATATTTGTGAGCAAATATGTACACTCATTCCTCTAATAGATGAGGAATTATAGCACTATGGTATGTATATATATGGTACTCTATTCTTTGAACTAATACATCAAAATTATTTTTTAAATCTTTTTTATATGGTATCAGAGCCAAACACTGACATCCTCTACGGTATAGGAAGCTGTGCTTCTTTATTTGAATATTTCTGATGGCTCTTTCCGATAAAAATAATCGGAGAAACTAGATTTTGGGACTTCCGCTGCTACCCATATGTAAGAAGCTATTCCCAAGAGTCATAGTTCTATTGTTGCCGGATTTGTGAACAAGTCAGGTATATCTAACTCTGCTCTTAATCTTTCTGTTGTTACTAGGGGTGGTGATTGGATAATTGATTCAGGTGCTACCGATCATATGACTTATGATCCACATAAATTTATTAATTTTTTCTCTAATTGTTCTAAAACTGTTATTATTAATGTCAATGGGATCTTATTGAAGGTGTAGGTACTATATCCCTTTCTCCCTCCTTATCAATCTCTGATGTTTTATTTGTTCCTACATTGAATTGTAATCTCCTCTCTGTCAGCAAGTTAACCAAATCACATTCTTGTATTCTTGTGTTGCCTTATTTTATCCAACCCATTGTTTTTTTCTAGAACATCCATTCCAAGGAGAAAATTGGCAGTGGTAGAAAGAGAGAAGGACTGTATTATCTTGAAAATATCTCACAACAAACCCATAAAGGAACGTTGGCTTGTCTTGCGAATGAACACATACACGATTAAAACAAAAAGCAAATTTGGTTATGGCATAGAAGATTGGGACATCCCTCTTTTGGTTATCTAAAAATATTATTTCCATCATTATTTCATAAATGCAATATTTCTGATTTTATTCGTCAAAACTTGTGTAATGGCAAAAAGTCATCGTGATGTGTTTTCTTTAAGCAATAAAAAAACACATTTTCCTTTTTCAATAATCCACACAGATGTTTGGGGCCCTGCCCCACAATACACATAATGGAAAAAAATGGTTTATCAGTTTTGTTGATGATTGTACTCGGGTAACTTGGGTGTATTTGCTTAAACATAAAAGTGATGCGTGTAATGTGTTTCATTCCTTTCATCATATGATAGTTACTCAATTTAATACACACATTAAGGTCATTCGATAAGACAATGGAGGAAAATATTTTAAGACTGAGTTAATCGAGTTCATGAACTCCAAAGGCATCTTACATCAAACTACATGTCCTTATTCACCACAACAAAATTGGGTGGCTGAGAGAAAAAATAGACATCTATTAGAGGTGACAAGATCACTTTTGATAGATTGTAATGTCCCATCTCATTTATGAGGCGAGGCTGTGAGATCTGCAGTTTATTTGATTAATCGAACACCTTCTAGTGTGCTTAACTTTCGAAGGCTTTTTAGATGTGTTGTCTGATCATTGAATCCTTCCTTCCATAGTCTCTTTATCGCCTTATATTTTTGGATGTGTTATATATGTTCACTTACACCTACATCAACGTACAAAACTTGAAGAACGAGCTTTAAAATGTGTTTCTGTTGGGTATGGATCAACTCAAAAACACTATTGTGCTTACCATCCACCATTAAAGAAATTTTATATCTCTATGGATGTGACATTTAATGAGCATAGTTTTTGTTTTATGTTGATTTTACACTTCAGGGCGGCAATGAAAGTGAAGTGCATAATCATGATGTTAGTATGTTTGATATCCCATATATAAAATTATACTGTAAAGATAAATTATAGTGTGAGATCATTCTGCAAGAAGTGAACCAATCCTAAATATGGAAACTTTTCCTTTGGATAATACAATGTCTTCTGATCCTAACCAATTGGCTCTAGAGATGTCAAAATGGGTTTCAACCCGTGAGCCAACTCGGCTCACCACGGGTTCGAGCCGAGTTGGGTTGAAAAAAGTGAGTTTATCTCAACCTGGCTCATTTAACCCACCAACATTTTTTTTAATTTTTTTAATTTTTTTTAATTTTTTTAATAATTATTTACTACTTCTATTGTATATGTTCACAATTTCATATTTTTTTAAATGCTAGAATGTTGCTCAATAATGTTTAAATAGTTTGAATGTTTAATTAATTTGATTGTCAAGTTATATATGTTGATACTTTAATCTTTAACTATAATCTTTATAATAAATTACTCAATCAATCGTCTTATAACAATTTTTTCAAAACTAGTATGACAAAAATGTATAATTTTTTATTTATATTTTGTTGAATAGCTTGGCAGAAAATGTGTAATATTAGCCATGTTTTCTTAGACTATACATATACTTTCTTGGAAACAATTCATCATATATTAGTGGTGAGCATGATAAAGACATTGGTTCTTGATTTTACTATGATTGTCATCTCATAGGTTACTTAAAAATTTATTTAAATATTTGAATACTAAAAAAAATTAAATAAATAATTTTTTTATGTGGGTTGGTGAACTAACCACTTAACCTACCAACCCGTGGTGGGTTGAGCCGAGTTACAAAATTTCTGGTTCACCATAAAGTGAGTCGGGTTGGGTTCACTTATTTTCAACTCGGCTCGTGGTGAGCTAACCCGTGTGAGCCGGATTAGCTCACTTTGACATGTCTAATTGGCTCAATCTTCTCCACAGGTTCAACTTGACTCTTCAGAGGTACCTTCTGATCCTATCTTTGATAATACTAATGTAGTTGAAACTAATCATGAAATTGTTTCTCTTGATCCTACCCTTGATAATACTAATTTAGACGAAATAGATCATGAAATTGATTATTGTCTACATGAGACCACCAACACACCAAACATTGAGTCTACTACAGTATAATCTTCCACCCTGTTCTAACCATGATCAACCTCCAGCTAAATATGAACCATATCTCCAAGCCAAAGTTAAATATCTCATTAGTAAATATGTGTCATCTCACAGGTTATCCCAGTCATATGCATCATTTGTATCTCAATTATCTTCAATTTCTGTTCCTAGTAATATACAGGAAGTTTTGGCAGATTCTAGATGGACCAAAGCAATGGTTGATGAGATGGCAGCTTTAGAAAAAAATAACACTTGGGATCTTGCATCCTTACCAAGAGGGAAGAAGACTGTGGGCTGCAAATGGGTATTTACAATTAAGCATAGAGCTGATGGAACTATTGAGAGGTATAAAGCACGACTTGTAGCTAAAGGTTACACTCAATCTTATGGTGTAGATTACCAAGAAACGTTCGCACAGTAGCCAAGCTCAATACTGTGAGAATACTTTTATCACTAGCAGCAAACCAAGATTGACCTCTTATACAATTTGATGTGAAAAATGCTTTCCTACATGGAGAAATTTCAGAAGAAATTTATATGGATTCTCCACCAGGTATGACAGATTCAATTAGAATGAAGGTTTGCAAATTAAAGAAGGCTCTATATGGATTAAAACAATCCCCAAGAGCATGATTTGGAAGGTTTACCAAGTCTATGGAGGTTTTTTGCTATAGAGCTAGTAACTCTGATCACACCTTATTTTTGAAGAGAGGAAAAGGAAGAATTACAACTTTGATTATATATGTAGATGACATAATTGTTACAGGAAATGACCAAGATGAGATTTCTAGTTTACAACAATACCTTGCATCTGAATTTGAGATGAAACAACTTGGAAACCTCAAATATTTTTCGGGTATTGAAGTAGCTAGATCAAAATATGGTATTTTTCTATGTCAAAGAAAATATACTATTGATTTACTATCAGAAACTGGACTGCTTGGGAGTAAACCAGTTGATACACCAATTGAATAAAATCATAAACTCTTTCAATGCTCAAATTCAACAAACATAGACAAAGGGAGATACCAAAGGCTAGTAGGAAAATTAATTTATTTGTCTCATACACGTCCAGATATTACCTATGCAGTGAATGTTGTTAGCCAATTTATGCATGACCCATGAATGCTTCATATGAATGTTGTTGAGAGGATTTTGAGATATTTAAAGTTCACTCCTGAAAAAGGAATTTTGTTCTCAAATCATAGAAACTTTTAAAAGTAGAAGGGTACACTGATGCAGATTGGGCAGGTTCAAAAGATGATAGAAGATCTACCTCTGCATACTTTACTTTTGTAAGAGGGAATCTTGTAACTTGGAGGAGTAAAAAGCAGCCTGTAGTAGCAAGATCTAGTGCTGAAGCAGAATTCAAAGGCATGACACTAGGTGTATGTGAACTTTTGTGGATTAAAAATGTGCTATCAGATTTGGGCTTTAAACAAAATGAAACTATGAGTTTGTACTTTGATAATACGTCGGCTATAGCAATTGCTCTCAATCGGGTGCAACATGATAGAACAAAGCATATGGAGATTGATAAACATTTCATCAAAGAGAAACTTGAAGCTGGAATAATTTTACTTTCCTTTTGTAAGATAAAAATTGCAGTTGGCTGATGTTCTCCCTAAAGGAGTGTCAAACAGACACTAGTGCAAAATATATATATTAGATCGGTTCTGGAACGCATATTAAATCGATTTCGTAACGGAGGCGGAGGCGCGAGCAGCAGAGGCGTGAGCGGCGGAGGCGTGAGTAGCGGAGGCGCGACGCGAGTGGCGGAGGCACGACGCGAGTAGCGGAGGCACGACGCGAGTAGCGGAGGCACGACGCGAGTAGCGGAGGCACGACGCGAGTAGCGGAGGCACGACGCGAGTAGCGGAGGCATGACACAAGCAGCGGAGGCGCGAGCAGCAGAGTCGCGAGCAGCGGATAGTGAGGAAGAAGAGAAAGAAGAGAAGTTGTTGTGACAATGAATAGGGTGTTCGCGTTTTTGTTAAATCTGCGAAGAGTATTAGATCGGTTATATGGAGAACCGATTTAAAATTTACATATTAAATCGGTTTAAAATTCAACCGATCTTATATGCTTCCTAGTATTTACAAGTTTGCCACCTCATTTTTTTTTAGATCGATTGTTGTATAACTGATTTAATATCCTGTTCTAGAATGTCATTTTTGCACTAGTGAGAATGTTTAATAAGTCTCTATTCAAGTTGGGAATGTATGATATTCATGCACCAACTTGAGTGGGGGGTGTTAAGATATGTCAAATATTCTATTAGCAAATATTATGTAATCAAATATTGTATTAGCTATAATTTAGACATTATTATATCTGTGAGCAAATTTGTACACTCATTCTTTTAATAAATGAGGAATTATAACACTCTGATATATATATATATATATATATATATATATATATATATATATATATATATATATATATCATCCTTGACACCTGATCGGTGGGTCTATACTGTACATTATAAATTAAATGTACACATTTCGAGGGCAAAAAATGGTCCAGATTGAAAATTTTGAAAGAATCGGTGCTCTATGAATTAAATGAAGGGACATTGTTCATCGCACAACATTAATTTGTTCATCGATAACATTAATTTTATCTAGGTTTGAAAATTTCGTAAAAAGTTGTTCAGAATTATGTTTTTGCTGAATAGGGTATGTGCTACTATATTAGAGAGAGGACCGTACGTGTCTAGCATGCAGAAACAGAAATGATGAACATCTCATCCTGCACAATTTTTTTCAAATTCATCAAAAGACATGGTCCTCTCACGCTAGGGTTACAGCTACCAGCAGCAGCCATGACCTTCTTTTCAACTTACACCAAATTTTTCTTTTTGCTTTTTAAACCACACTATCTTTTTTTCATTTAATGAGGTGTTACCATGTCAATATTATCAAAACTTTATCAAAAAAACTTTGTTATAAAATAATTCTCCTTAATTTAATTACAACTTTTCACGTTTCAATTTTGAAAGTGACCCATTCAGTCAGCTGAGAAAGAAACTTAAATTGGTGTCACTGTGCTGTGCATGTGATTGCACAAACACGCAGCCAATCAGTGCATTTGTTTTTTACTGTTCCAGGGTAATTGATTGCCACGTTTATTTAATGAAACGTCAATATTTCAAACGTAAAGTCCTATTCATACAACTTCATCTCATGCTAAACATAAAATAGGTGTAAAACGCGAATGTAGAATTTCTTTCAAATGGGATTTTTTTATTAAATGTCAGAAAGATTTAAAAAATAACAACAAATAATCGAGCGCCAAAACAAAACCTAGATCAAATCTTTTCTAAATAAATAATATGCAAATAATAAAATGCATAAAATAGATAAAGGGGAACTGACAGACAACAAAACTTTAAACGTACGAAATCTTCAATATGAAAGAAAAACACATGGGACTTTGTCTAGTAAAAACCTCCACTAATAAAAAATTATGTCTTAATTACTCGGAACATATCTACTTTAGTTCCAAAATTTCAAAATGGTACCCACTTTTAAGTTTATTTCAATTTAGTATCCAAATTCGAAATTGTGCATCAATGTAATACACTTTGTTAATTTTTCGCAAACGCATTAACGGCGTGCCACATGTCAGTCTCTGATTTATTTTTATTTTTTTTAATTTTAAAAAATTGTCACGGGTCAAATCCTTAGTGTGACATAGTACCTTACTGACAATACCACGTGTCACACCAAGGATTTGATACGTGACAATTTTTATTTTAATTAAAAAATTATATAATTAAAAAAATTAAAAAAATCAGAGATTGACATGTGGCACGCCTTAACGACGTTTGTGAAAAATTAATGAACTGTACTACATTGATGCATAATTTCGAATTTAAGTACTAAATTGAAACAAACTTAAAAGTAGGTATTTTAAAATTTTGGAATCAAACTGGATATGTTCCGAGTAATTAAGTCTAAAAATTAATGGATATATCACTTGAAAATTCCAAGGATCAACATAGCACTATTCTCTTCACCAATAACAAGACAAGGTGATAACAAACCCCAATGAGCACTTCAAATAAACAATAGAGAGAACCTCAATATATGAAATAAGGAACAAAACATTTTCTCCAAAATAACTTATTTCTTCTTTATTCTCTCTTATGACTTCTCATCAGACTCACTCACAACTTCTCTCTCTATCTCACTCTATTTTTTCTCTCTCGTCATAAACCTAATGCAAATAAATTGCATAATGGACTTAGCCCGTAAAATACAACTTATCCAATATTTATTATTATTTCAAAATTTAATTTTTTTAAATTGGAAACAAAATTACTCTTTAAAATTTATATTTAGTTTTGCAAAAGCGAAAGGATTTTTATATGAAAATGTTTTGGCGATCTGAAAAAACAAATCTAACTTATTATATACAGACCTTCGTCTCCGTTATGCCAATGTGTCCTTGTGCTTTTTCATCATTACATAATTTATTATTTATTGTGCCTTTTGATTTTATTTTGTTTTATGATTTTATTATATTCTATTTTCAAAATTTTGCATCCTCGTTTCATACAAAGACGTAGCTTTCAATAATGAAAGCAGTTACTGGAGCAGAATAGTAGCAGCAGGGTCCCAAAACTTAAATATGACTATGCCCGCCAAATATCATAAACAAGTACAGTCGCTAAAATGTATGTAGACAGTATTATACCTGTGTGAAATACGTACCTGAAGATGAAATACGGATAAAACCACATCTGCATTAGTAGCACTTTTTCTGTAGTTTAATCCTGTGTGCTCATATTTTTCACGTGGGTTTATAGCTAGCTGTGAAACGGTACCTTTTCTACAGTTTTTATCAATAAAAAAACTGAAAGGAAACCAGATCTTATATCCCAAATTAGGTATCAAAAATATCTGTTTCCACACATTTTTCAAACTCCGCTTCTAAATAAATTTTATGAGCATTGTTGATTTCTATTTAAGATGTAGTATTTTCTAAGGAGCGGAAGAATGTTTGTACCAGGTTTTATTTGAGAGTACTAAGTTTTTCTTTAATTGCAAGAACATAAAAGATAAAATAAGATAAATATTAATGTACTGAGGTTCTATTTTATAGTACTAAGTTTTTCTTTAATGACAAAATTATAGTAAATAAAATAAGATAAATATTTATGTATCAACCGAATATGAGACACCTCAGATGCGTAATTAGAATATATTTCATATATTTATCTGGTATTTGAATAATTCGAATAGATCTAACAGTGATAATCAATTAGAACAAAATGATTATATCTTGTGTATTTAATTAGATTTGATTATTATTTTCATTCTTATATTTTGGATTCTGATTTGTTTTAGTTTTAATATTTGTTTCTGGTTCAATCCATTAAATTCACATTAACATTATTTTATAGGTGTGTCGGTCAAATAAAAGAATTGATTAGTGTTTTAGTAAGTAATTATTTATCCAATATCTTACTTAAAATTTAGAAACTTTGATATTTTTTTATAATTCTTAATGATTTGACAATAGTGCAAAAATACAATTTAATGTCACTTAATATGCTCCAGTTCTAAGAAAAAATAAGCTTAAAATAATACGGTGACAATTTTTAAAATATTTTCATAATTATAGGCTGCCGTTCAAGATTAACCAAATTTTATAAAAAAAAAGTCTATAGTGATATGATGATGTGGTAATATTTTTAAAAATATTTGTACAATTATAAGCATCGATTCTTTAAAGAACTAAAAGCTATAATTGTATAAATATTGTCATTGATTTTAGTATGTTTTAAGAAAATTATATAATAAAACGGAGTTGATTGAGAAGAGATATTTACGGTGTGACAACTAATCCTTACTTAAATAAGTAAAGTATTATTCAATTAATTACGTTAATAAATTCAACGAAATCAAGTTCTACTCACATCCTAAATTATATATAGATTGTTAATTATTTAATAATTATCTTTTATTATATAGGTGTTAAATATATATATATATATATATATATATATATATATATATATATATATATATATATATATATATATATATATATATATATATAT
>Ga0209589_1006849_pt1 | contig 18631 bp, 15 predicted proteins | sample CowpeawhiteBW_FD_187525 | JGI IMG/M metagenome (GOLD analysis project Ga0209589, IMG submission 187525) | Root nodule microbial communities of legume samples collected from California USA - Cow pea white BW (SPAdes) (version 2) | ecosystem: Host-associated > Plants > Roots > Nodule | place: USA...
GATCACATGTGTTGGACTACGGGCGGGTAGGTCCGTAGAGCAGGACTACGAGCGGGGAGGTTCGTAGAGGCAGGACCACGAGCGGGCAGGTTCGTGTGAGCATCAGATTCCCGAGTCCAAGGCTAACAAATTGTATGATTTGGAGACTGATAAGTCTTGGGGTTAGGGTCTTGGCCAAGAATTACAGATAATGAATAAAATGGGTATATGATTTATCTTGTGTAGTATATGCTTGTTATTTTATTTTCTCAGCTCACCCTTTCTGTTTGTGTGTGGCAATGATCGTGTAATTCGTTACACGGGAGCAGATGTTGATACAGGTGATGCTGAGGATGCTCAGATGGCGGAGTGAGGGCTAGCATGGGATTAGAGCTAGAGTTTTACTCATATGTATTTTATATTTTAAATGCAAATTTTGGGAACTTGTAACGTTTTATGAATTCAGTTATGAGTTTTGGCGCGCTATCTTAATAAATTAAAATTTTCCCGCGTTGGGATTTTTATCGAGATGGCTATTAATGCAATTATTTATTTTAATATTTATTTTTAAGTAATAATCCCTAGGGATGTTACAAGGGTTCCTCGTGTTCATCCGCCATCTCGAGCTCAACTCGAGGGATGTCATTTCGAGCTCAACTCGAAGAATGCCACGTGCTTAACCCCTATCCCGAGTTTAACTCATAGGATACGTTCCGAGCTCAACTCAAGGAACACCAACAAACCCACATTTGAGGTATCACTAAAGTCTTGTAGATCACGTAACCAATACCATCAACCTCATGTTGCTGCAACACAAATCGCCTGGAGCAACATTCCAATGCACCAGACGCATTCGGCTTTAAGGCCACCTAGCGGGGCACACGTACCCTGAAGCGCCTCGTGCCTCTAGATGCTACTGTTTTTGCAGGTATCGCCTGGCGGGACACCCCTTGCCGCTAGGTGCCTTGTGTTCCATTCCTCTTTTGTTTGGTAGCTTCCGCTTGGCGATCACGTACCGCCGCTAGACGCCACACCAGTACTCATGCAGTACTAGTTCTGGTTTGGCCCCAAGTGTTGTATTTCATTACCTTACTCGCATATTTACTCAACCAATCGAGTCCTTATGTCTTGGCTCAATAAAAGCACCTATAATACACTATCAACTCCAGAATTACTGAACACAAAATTCGCCATTCCCAATCATCTCCTTAAAAATCCCTAGTAACACAGAGCCTTAAGTTATATCCATGCTTTATACCATTGATACAAGCCAAACCTCACAGTTCAATTAGAACACTACTAGTACCCCTCAGTTTATATTATAATCTGATTTATCTTGAAACATAGTCCTATCCCATGGCTAACAAATTCAAGCTTGTCCCTCTATCTCTTATATAAGTACTTAGGAACTCTTACCTCACAATACCAATTTCTCACAATAGGTTACCTATATCATCTAACTAATTCCCCCATAATTACCATACCTCATTGCTTAATGTCCTATAAGTACCCATGTATCACTATTTCACCTTAGTAACCTTTATCATAGGTTTCAACTTAGGTCAATCTCGATATTACTCTCATCTCCAAAAATATACTTCACAAGTCTAGATTAGTTTCCCAACCACTACCATCCACCAAGGCTCACATAAACCACTATGTTCTGATGAAGCGCTTGGCGGTAACCATGGTGCCGCCAGGCGTCACACACTGGTTCTGGAAAATAACAGAGTTCTCTGCACCTTACGAACCGAAATTCGCCTTCGTCCTCCATTGATCAATTCGTCAATTTTACACGTTTAACATAACTTAAGTGTTACCATAACATACAACAATTTACTCTTAATCCAATTCCCTCCGTAGGTGATTTCTAACCAAAATTTCCAATTCTCACGCCCTAACCCAAGTTCATGCAATCCCATTCAACTTAATTATCCAATCACACACAATTTCAATAAGGTATGACATTCATTCGTTCACAAACAATTAGGAATCCCTTTTCCCCGATTATAATCACTCCAAAAACCCAAAACACCAAAAATAAGTCAAATCGACTCACGTCGCCTGGCGGTTATTCATCGCCGCCAGGCAGTTCATCAAGAAAAACCCAAAAATGGGTTTCAGTATTACGTCACCTAGCAGCCGAGACTCTATCGCCAGGCGGTTCCCCTTCAGGGACCCAATATTATACAAAATATGATGTGTCGCCTGGCGGCTGTTCTTTAGTCCGCTAGGCGATTTTTGAAAAATTCCAGAAACTCGTGAAATCCATAGAAAACAAAGGGTACATGATCAATATACATACATTATACAATTCCTACAATAATTTAATCAATCAAATGCGTTGACAGCACCCTTAACCTGGTTTCCTTGCTAAAAGCTCGAGAATTCCAAGGTTCTTTGTTGCTCAACAAAAGTCTTCTTAGTTCTCCCTCCAATTAGCTCCTATTCTCCCTCTCACAACACCAAATCACTCTGAACTTACATTGAGCATTTTTCTTGCATAATGGATCATATGGAAGTGACTATCTTTCCTCTGTCTCAAAACAGCTCGAATTGCAAAGTCACTAGCATCACACATCATTTCAAATTTGTGATTTCGGTTAGGTGCGACTATCACTTGGGTTGAGCTTAGTTTTTGTTTTAGCACTATAAAAGCTTCTAAGAACTCTTGATCAAATGAGAATTTGATCTCCTTTACCATTAGATTGCTAAATTTAGCATATTTTGAAAAATCTTTTATGAACCTTTTATAACACCCATCATGGCCTAAGAAGCTTCTTATTCCCTTCACATTGGTTGGAGGAGGGAGTTTGGCTATTGCATCCACCTTGGATGGATCAACTTCTGTGTCTTTTTCAAAAACTTTGTGTCCAAGCACAACTCCCCTTTTCACCATCAAATGACACTCCTACAAATTTAGAACCAAATTGGTTTCCATACATCTCCTAAAAAATGTATTAAAGTTTTCCTAAACCAAAGACTGAGAAGTCATCCATAAATATCTCTATGTTTTTCTCTATTAGATATGAGAAATGTCTACCATACATCTTTGGAATGTAGCTAGACCGTTGCATAATCCAAATGACATTTTTTTATATGTAAACGTTGTCTTTTCTTGATCTTGTGGATCAACTGCTACCTAGTTATACAAAAGTATCCATCCAAAAATAAATAATAGGCTTGGCTAACCAACCTTTCCAACATTTGATCCACAAAGGGGAGTGAGAAATGATATATTCTAGTGACTTGATTCAACTTTCTATAGTCAATACATATTCTCCATCATGTGACAGTTCTTAGAGGATCAATTCATTTTTCTCATTTTGAATATGTACGTATATGTATATGTATAGTAGAAGTACTTGATAAAATTGATTTTTCAAAAATTGGAATATGCAATTTTGATTATAAGGTCTATGATATTTTTCAGATTCACGAAATATAGCTATAACAAAATAATATTTATTGCATTACTAGATTTTCATAGATATTGATTTGAAAGTGATGAGTAGTATTTGTTGCCTCACCATATTAATTGCCTTAGATATTTGACTTTAAAATGGAATTATTAGAGAAAGCTGAAAAAAGATTTAACATTTTTTATAAGCAATGAATTGTATTAAATTTAGTATTTATAATGCTCCAACCCTTACACAAGGGAAAATAAATTAAAAGAGAAGTGAGATGTTTTGAAACTAAAAATCTAAAGTCTCCATTTTTACATCTGAACACCCCACCACAAAAGTGTGTATATATATCATGAAAATATTCTAACAGGCATCAAACAAGGATTTCTCCAAAGAAAAACTCACTGGGGTTGTTCTAACTTCATCATATTTTCCACTTATAAACAATTGGCCTTATCAAATATTTGTTCAAGTGTTACTTTCAAGTCTGCGAATATATAATGTGCTGCCCCACTTGGGTTGTTTTGATATTTAGCTCAAATGATCTATTTTTGTCTCCTCCTACCTTGTATGGAATTTGTTTCCCTTGCAGATTTCATCATTCGCTCAGGAGAACATGCTATCATTGTGGATAAAAAAGCTCCATGTCTAATTGTTGGGTTATAAGTTTGTTTTTGCTATTGTTGGTCCCAACAACATTTCAATATCTTCCTAATATATTTCTACAAGATTAATTTATTTCTTCTAAATTGTTATCCATCGATTTTTATCTACTAAAAAGGCATAAGATAAAACTTGACTAAAACGTTTGAGAAAGGTTAGAAAACATCATTTGAACATGGATAATACTTATAAAGAGTCTCATGAAGCCCTGAAATAAGCAACACCCATAAAGCTTTTAGAAAGATCTATATCTTATTAATCGTTATCTTATTGATGATTTAACTAAACAAAGTTACACCATTATGTTTTTCTCCATTCTTTTGCCTAACTAGTTGGATATAAACTTTAAACACGTAGATGTCGATGGATAAAAGCACCCATTAGAGAATTTGGCTTTTAGTTTATTGAAAATATGTCTTTAATTATAAGGTCCATATCTTTTCTAATTTGCAAATTGAACTGCACAAAATAATACTCATTGTGTCATGAGATGGTTTTTTATTTTAATAAAGTGATAGTTAATTATTAGATCTGTGAAGTGTCATTTTTATATAGCACATGATCGTCGGTAAGAAAAAAATGGAATAATATATTAACAACAAAATTTAATTATTTTTTTAATTTTAAATTTAAATGATGAAATAGGTGTAATCAAATTTTTATTGGAATAAAATTTGTATACGTAAAGTTACAAAGACGAAAAGTAAATTCAAATTTTCATTATGAAAATTGCGTATCATGCCAAAACTTTCTCCAAACCTCGGATAAATATCCTATAAAAACAAAGGGAAGGTTCGAGGAAATTGCAATTACAGGTCACAATGCAACAACGTACGAAACTCTAAAGTCTGGTATGTTATTCTTGATACGATCCTTTTGAGGTCAAATATAAACTGTGTTTGGTACATATAGTAGATCCAATAGCTATTTATAATTTTCGTAATGAAGAACATTTCAAGGGTTAACACCCATACTTAGAAATAAATGCACATTATGCAAGGGTATCTTAACCTCTTTGTTTGTTTCTTTTGGGTAACCTTAGTTTGTTTTACTCTTGTTTCTTTTTTGCCTTCTAGAAAGTGTATACACATACTCTTGTATAAAACATAATACAGTCACTACAAGAATTTTACGAATTATTGACGGATTTTTTTCCACATACTACGATTCATCGATAATTTGTCATTATCGATGATATTACTGATGGATGTCATCGTGTACTTTACCGATGGATGTTGTCCATCAATTTGTGTACTTTGCTTACGGAATTACCGATGGAAATTTCTTATGGAATTTAGCGACGAAAATTTCTTATAAAATTTATCGACGAATGTTGTCTGTCAGTTTGTGTATTTTATCGACGAACTTTTTTGTTGAATTTACCGACGAAACTAATTAACATGTGGACGGATTTGTCCTTCGGTAATATCCTCTATGAAATTAGAATTTGGAATTTTGATTCCCACCCTTAATTTCATTTCGTCCCCAACTACAGTTAGAGCAAAAACCTCCATTGCCCATCGCGACGCTGCCGAGTCCACACCAAGAACCTACCACGATTAGGACTCAGTGTTGGGTTGAGGTTATTGGTGGAAAGAATAAAGGAAGAGTATATGGGGCAAGCCAACTTGCTGCAAATACAGGTGCAAGCGGTAGCCTCAAGCACCAACCATCTTCTTCCACTTCCAGTGCTGAGGACGTGACATACCTCAAACAAAGACTAGAAGCTCGTGATCAGGCTTATGAGGAATTAAAAGGCCAGTTTCAAAACTTACATAATCTTATCTTGACATTGCTGTCTCCTGACCACCATGCCCATCAACAATCTCACTCCAACCTAACACCGTCCTAGCAGTAGCCTGCACCAGTCTAGCCCAACCCAGTCCAACCCAACACAGTTTAGCCCGCACCAGTCCAGCCCAATCCAACTACTAAGGACTCTGATTCTGATGACTACTTAGACTATTAGGACCATATATGAGAATTATTGAGGACTAGTTTTTAGTTTGATTGAGTAATAAGAATATGATACTTTCACTTTATGTTTATATACATATATATTATGTTTAATTAATATCGTGATATATGTTTACATTTAATGTTGGAGTTCAACTTGATATATATTTTTTTTAGAATGGATCAAATTTTATAATTGGCAAGTCTTTTCTGTTTCTGAATGTTTGTGATTTGCAGGTCTAGTTTACTATGTGTGGTTTAGCAAGCATGCAATACAAACCTTACACACTGATCACAATATACCGACAGCTTTACTGACGGATATATCTGCCAGTAATAATGGTAAACTCGATAATTATCAGTGGATATATTTGTCGGTATCTGAAACAAATACCAAGAATAATTATCGATGAATGACAGATCCATCGATAATGTTTACAGACAAGCCTGTTACCAACGGATTCACTGTCGTTGAAAATTTGAAATTACCGACAGATATGATCTATTTCCGACGGAACATGTCGTCGGTAATACACGATTTTCTTGTATTGAGTGTTTCATAATACATTTAGTTTCTTACTTCTTTCTATTGTTTGTTTCTCTTTCCTTTTTCTTTGTTCTTTCATATCCCTATCTTAATGATGGTAGTGATTCATTGTTATGGTGTCGTGCCTCACATTGTTTCTTTTCTTCCATTATTGCTTTTCTCTTTTTTATTTCTTTCTGTCTTACATGGTAGAAGAAATTCCTCTTATTAAGAGTTGCATGTATCTTCATTCTAATGAGAATCTTGCTACTTGTCTTGTTTTGCCGATTCTTGTTTTCGTAGACGTTCAACTCTTCTACCACTTCTCGAGCATCTCTTTCAGATTGAGGAGTTTGCTAGTGTTAATCTTGTGTTCGTTCGTGTTGCTCCACCAACCACTCCTCCACACCCTTGTTGTTCTCTTAGTTGTCGCAACTTTTCATTGCAGGTGCTAAGGTTACACCATGAAGAAGCTTGAAGGAACTCGCATTTCTGATGATTAGAAGCACAACCTGCATGCAGAAAGAAGTCGTGGTTGTTCTGGTGACGTTCGTAGTGCAGGATGGTGAACGAAATGGCGTCGACACTACCAAAATCCCTATTTCTGAAACCCTGGGTTTTGTTTGTTCTAAATCGAAAGGAGTATCTCGAGCTCCAATCGTTTTGCATCCAGTAAGAGAATTTGTAATGTGTTTACTTGTTCGTTGTTATCGATTTGTTTCTTTTTTTTCTTTGTCTTGTATGTATCCCTTTCTCTTTGTTAAATGAGATGAATGAATCAATTAGGAACAATTTTGGACCTGTATTTTAGAGTGGGATATGAAATGGTTGGGGTTGGGTTATTATATTGAAGGTAATTGGATGTTATTAGATGATTGGGAGTAGGTGTGCCAAACTCCGAATTGGGGTTTGAGAAGGTGGTAAGTGAAACCCACTTGTTGCATGAAAAGCACAACCCACTCATGTTCCCTACTGTAAGTTTTGAAATATTTGAAATGATTGGCTAGTTAAAAATTTAAGTAACCTTTAAAGGCTTAAAACTGTCCTCAATTGAATCAACCCAACCAACAAGTAAGGAAGCAAACTCTTATGGACTGGACACTTTTAAATGATCAAAAACAGAGTTAGTCAATTGATTTTATTAAATAGGTGCAGTACTGATATATACAATCAATTGAATCAGAAAAATAGTCGACTAAAATACTGGAAAAAATGCATAAATGCATATTCATGATTTAAAGCAAGATCAATGTACAAGATCAGTCAATACAGGTCCAATGACTTATACAAACATGATCAATGCTGCAGATAATGCCAAAACACTCAAGAATATTAAAAAGATAGTTTAGATCATAATTCTTTAAAATTTAAATGAAGATGCAAGAGAGAAGGGTTAGAGAGAAGAGTGATGCACAAGATTTTTATATTGCTTTACTCAAATCTGAGCTACATCCAGTTTGTTAAGGCAACCTGAGCCTAACTTTGCACTATTTCAAAAGATTTACAAAGTTTACACCCTTACACTTTCAAAATATACAAAACACACACAAAAGACTCTTGAATCACACAAGAATCACACCAGCACAACAAGACACCCCTTGCAGACCTGGAAAATCACCAGGCACACACACAAAACTTTAGAAAGATCAAACCTTAGTGGTAGCACAACCCTGCCTACCACAAACACCTTCTTCAAGCTTCAAACACCAAGCAAAATGCTCCAACAATTGATCGAAGATCAATCTTCACCAGCTGCAATCTGTATGATCACGAAAGAGAGAGAATTCCTAAGTTTCCAGAATGATTTCACGCTAAAAAATGGTCTTGCTACCTCTCTTTCGAAAAATACAACTTTAATAGTCAAACTATTATGAAATTCAACAGGTTCATTTTCAAATCAATCAGTTGATTTCACTTAACTTAAGTGAAATCAGTCGATTAAAAAATAAATCAACTAATTGAATATGTATCAATTGGGACTATTGCAGCTAACCTTTTAATCTGTTAAAAATTCATTCAACAAATTAAAAGACTCCATGTAACCTGTTGAAAAATATTTCAACAGATTAAAAGACACAATAAAACCTTATACATCTAACTAATACTAAGTGGTCTACAAAGTGAATTACAATCTTCAAGCTTGTTTCTCCATGATTGACCCGTATAGAGGACATGCATATAAGGCTTGTTTAGCTTGAGTAACATCAAATCTCCATAACTTCATCAATATAAGCATGGTTCCAAGGCAATGACTTCAAGTTCCCTCATCAAAGCTTCATCAAATCTTCAAGTAACACACAATCCCTGCTACACATGTCAACACTTGCCTTCTGATCACTATCCAATCTGCAAAATTTCCAATTCCATTTTCTGCATTTCCAACCTCTATCAAATAGAATTTGGGCATTTAGGTGTAACAACTTAAGCTTGACAACAACTTGCTTAATCCATTAGGTGCAGTTAAAATGTTTCTACGGGATTTGCATTTGACATCAACATTTTTTAGAAATCTTGGTGTAGTGAAATTGGTTTGAGCAGTTGCCAATTGTTTCATCCAAAGTTGGTCTAACCCCAAAGTTGCAAGTAAAGTTTGGATTTGAAAAGGTAGAGGTGGCATTTGGAAACATTTTGCTGCATATCCAATTTGCCAAATTGAAGTGGTGGAAACCCTTAATTGGCCTTGGCGGTGTGCTAGACAAACCTTGAAGTGAAGTGGTTGTGCATGCAGTGGTTATCGTGGTGGCCATTTGGTGCTATTTATTTTGGTTGAGTGGTGCCTCCCTGCAGAATTGGAGTTGTCACATCAGTAGTGGGATCGTGACCAATTTCTTGCCATTTGGAGTAGCATTACTTCTTATCGATCATTGGCTTCAAAAGGAAAATAGCGTGATGCATTCAAGTTTTGGATTCTTGCAGCTACACATCATCTAAAGTGTGATAGTGTGCATGGTTGGATGGTACTTAGAGTTGGAAATATGATTTAAAGTGGTGGATGCAGGAAATATTAGTTTGGCACGTTATAAAAAGTTTCTTGGTCAAATTAGTTGGCCTAATCAAACTAAGCAATTGGATTCGGTGTAGCAGAATTGGTAGCCACATTTAATTCTTCCAGTGGCAGCAGCTTGTAATCCCTTTGGGGTGTGCACGTCCCGAATTTTGATTAGTTGAAGAGGAGATTTAACCACAATGGTGCCAAGATTGCTAAGCTTGGTGTGGATTCAGTTTGAGTTGGTGAGTGAAGTTAAGAAGTGTGCTTGCTAAACTTTTGGTGTAGAAACATATTTTGGCTTGCAATTAGAATAGTATTGTCATGTGCATTTACTTCTACATAAGTTGGAGGAAATTTGGCACAACAAAGCTGCTTTTCAAGTTAACTACTTTCACAGTTTAAAAACATTGGTCGAGATGGAAATTACAAAAGATCATGTGATTCCATCTCATGTACTTCCTTGCTTAAAGAACTTAGAAGAATTGGAGATAGAAAGTTGTGGGGCAGTGGAGGTAATATTTGATGTAAATGACATTGACACAAAAAAAAAGGGAATGTGGCTCGACTAAAAAAGCTCACATTAGCTTTTTGGACTACATTATATTATGTTATGTTAACACTTTTATTAGAACTATATTATCATTTTTAGACTGAATTATTGGCACTTATTTTTTTTATAACTTAGATTTGGATAATGTTGATATCTTTGATTTGGATTTTATGTTGTATATAATTAACTTGGATAAATGAAATGTTGTTTGCTGGTGTTCGTGAAATTTCATTGCAATTGACAGAAAATGTAAAATAATTTGAAAATAAAAAAATATATAGTGTTTGACATTACATACGGATTTTTTTTCATATATAATTTACATACGGATTAATCCGTATGTAATTGATAGAGGTCGTACCCCACCAAATTAAAACATACTAAATGCAGTACATGACAGTTGAACCAAGTCATCTCCCAACAACCAATATTTTCATTCAAAGCAAACTTTCCAGATGAACACAACCATAACACGAAAAAGGGGGGGTTGGCAGACAGATTCAGAATGTTAATCAACAGATTGAATTAAATGCTATAGTGATTAAAACCGTTTGACATCCTTGATTTAAACGCAATTTCACTTATCATAGGCCACCAAATTAACACCAATTCTGCCTTATCTCAATTCGCTAGATAATAATTCACTAAGCGAAAATTACAATCTACCTTCATTATGCAATTAAGCAATGCACACATCCTTAAATTCGTGACAGCCAAGCTACATATATTAAGCATGAACGTATCTTAACCAAAACATATGCAATTACTCTGTAAATTAAGCATTGACAGATTCACCACAAGCATTCCACGAATTTAGAACAAAAACATGGCAGATTTCACAAAACAAGCACAACCTCAAAGCTTCATTGCATTTTTCATCAAGGAGTCAATACACGAATTTAGCTAGACATGGAAATGAGCAATTAAACACTTCAAAACTGAAATCACAAAAACATAACCAAGAACCCTAACTTATGAAATCTGAAAACGCAATTTAAGAGCAAAAATAGAGATTTCAAAGTTTAAATGGAATGCAAAACGGTGCTATCATATATAAATGCGAAAACCCCATCAATGGGTATTGTTCCAACTCAATGAAATCACAAAACGAGCTACCCAATGTACAAAACGAGATCAAAACGGAAAATGAATATTCACCAACTTCGAATCTGAAACATAAATTGCAATTCAACCGTTCAAATGACTTCAAATTGATACTGAAAGCTTAAAATGGTGCAGCAAACGAAATGGGCAAGGAATAATGGAAGAACAACGAAAAACAGCCACCAAAAACGAAATTGCTTCAATATAAATGTTACCCACAGTGTAGAAAGCGTGAATACAAGCAATAACTGATGTCCAAGACTCATAAAACGTAAAAACGAGTGGAAAACATGAAAAAATGGCTTGTGCCACCATGGGTCACCTTCTAAAGCTTAAAAACAACAAAAATGGAGAAATGGAAGAGTGTAGAAGAAGGAGTGGCTGGTCTCCCCTTCATGCAGACTTAATTCGTGGTTATATAGAGGCCTGCCACTCATATTTACAAAACTGCCACTCAGATTTACAAAAATGCCACTCTGGGCCTTAAATGTTGACCTATTGACTTTGCTGACGTGGAAATGACATGGAAATGATGTGGCAATGATGTGGAAAGTCTCTCCAACTAAATATTAATGTCCAAGCTCCAAAATTTCTTCACCCAAATACCTAAAAATAATTAAAATCAAAAATTAGGTCAAATAATGTGAAATTAGTCCAAATTCGGAGCAGTGGCCCAATAAAGCCCAACAGATGAAAAACACTCTAATGATGAACAATTAAGCACTAATCAACTGTCTAATGGGTACACAAAGGCTAGTGGAATGGAAGAAAATAATGACTCATCAAAATCGACCACACTTACCCTTTTGCACTCTTGGGCAAAATTAAAGAGTAAAGCAACGCAAGGACATAACAAACATATCAAGAGAGACAAAAAGATACAAGACAAACAGACTCATGACAAACAGACTCGATACAGACAAATGGAAACACATCTATCACAAAAGGATTCAAAGCTGCAAGGTATCCATGAACATCATCCAAGCAATTCAAAACATGTCAAGTACTCAATTCAGCTCAAGGAGAGATTTGAAAGCAACATAACCTCACGAAATATGCACTGTATCACTCAAATGTCTAGGCTACTATTTACTCTCAAAGCACCCCTGAAAAACAAACATCAAACAGACTTGGCAAGCCTCTAGAACCAACAACCAAACTAGAAACACATGTAGGTCAAGATCAGAAGGACTTTTCAAGGTTGTAATGGGGCTGAGGACAAGGTGTGGAACATATGGATAAGTAGCTAAGCAACCAAGGAAATAGAGGAGCAATGGGGAATAAGTCTCAATCAATCATGAAAGTCATCCCAAACACCAACACTTCCAACTTCGGTTCTCACACAATACCCAAATCCAAACTCCTTTTTATTTCTTTTTGTTTTCTCTCTTTTTTTTTCTTTTTTCTATACAAAGAAGATGCAGAGAAACAACAATTTTGAAATCCCACCTGGGTATACAAATGAGCAATCCCAAGAACCAATAACAACTGCGCGCATAACCACACTTGTTGTGCGCGACCACACTTAATTAAGCACCCATTCTCAAAACAATTCCAAAGCTTTAAAATTTCCTAAGGTAGGAATAATCATGGTTTTTCAGGCTAAGGGCTTGTAATGAGCTATAGAACAAAGAAAGGGTATGCAGGCTCAAAAAGGGGTATCAACGGAAATAGTTCAAGGTAGGCTCATCTGGCTATAGGCTCACAGAACAAAATTGCCTAAATCATATCCCAACGTGCATGTGAATCAGAAAAGCATCAGAAAGAGTCAAGCCAAGGCCACTGTGCAAGCATTCAAGGGGCATATATCACACAATCAAAGAACAGAGAGTGGCTCAAATTCTCACACAAGGTAAAATAATTCCAAAAGCAACTTGACATGAAAAGAGAAAGCAAGGATATCAATTCACAGAATAACCAACAACTCATCCTCCAAGAGTGAAATGAGTGTTCCAAACAGAAAGCAAAAACATAACACTAACTAACACAAATTAACAAAAATGAAACAAACAAACGGAAACAACAACAAACAAACATACAGACCTGGACAAGTGCAATAAAAGTAAAGAAGAAAGAAAAGAAAACTCCCTGAATTATGGTGAAACAGTAGTGGGGTCAAGCAGGGAAGTTTCCTCCACAACAGTATCCACCAAGGCAGGATTGCTGAGGAATGGCTTCAGACGATGCCCATTCACTTTGAAGCTCATATCTGTGGACTGGCTTTTGATTTCAACTACACCATAAGGATAAACATTAGTGACAATGAAAGGACCAATCCACTTTGATCTCAACTTACCCCCCATGAGTCCAAGTCTGGAGTTATACAGTAAAACTTGCTAACCAACAGCAAACTCCTTTCTAGCAATCGAGCTATCATGGAATTTCTTGGTCTTCTCCTTGTAGAACATAGAGTTCTGATATGCCTCCAAACGGATCTCATCCAACTCGTTCAACTGCAGCTTCCTTTTCTCCCCAGCTTGATCAATAGAGAAGTTGCATGACTTGACAGCCCAGTAGGCTCGATGCTCTATCTCCACTTGAAGGTGGCATGGCTTACCAAAGACAACCCGATAAAGAGACATCCCTATAGGTGCCTTGTAAGCAGTCCTGTGAGCCCATAGAGCGTCTTCAAGTCTATTGCTCCAATCTTTCCTGTTGGGCTGCACAATCTTCTCCAATATCCTTTTGATTTCTCTATTTGAGATCTCGGCTTGCCCATTAGTTTGGGGGTGATATGGTGTAGAAAGTTTATGCACGACCCCGTACTTTTGAAGCAAAACCCCCAAGGATCTGTTGCAAAAATGGGTGCCCTGATCACTAACAATAGCTCGAGGAACTCCAAACCTGCAAAATATGTTAGACCTAACAAAATCCACAACAACTCGAGCATCATTAGTTCTGGTGGCTTTGGCTTCCACCCATTTTGAAACATAATCAATAGCAAGCAAGATGTAAGTGAAACCAAGAGAGACAGGGAAAGGGCCCATGAAATCTATACCCCAGACATCAAACACCTCATAAAATAGCATTGGTTGTTGAGACATCTGTTGTCTCCAAGAAATGGCTCCTCCTGCTCGTTGGCATTCCTCACACGTGCTACATATCCTCCACGCATCTTTGAAGATGGTGGGCCAATAAAATCCGCAATCTAGCACCTTACGAGCTGTCCTTTATGTGCCAAGGTGATAACCAGGTGCAGATGAATGACAAAATTTAAGGACCAAGTCAATCTCATGGTCCAGAATGCATCTCCTGGTAACCTGATCACTGCACATTTTCCACAGATAGGGGTCATCCCAAATGTAGTACCTAGTATCGCTCTTGAGTTTATCACATTGAGCTCTGGATGCTAGAGGAGGAAAAACAGAAGCAACAAGATAATTAACAATGTTAGCAAACCAAGGTGAGGAAGAAGTAGAGAGTGTCAACAAACTTTCATCGGGAAAGTCATCCTGGATCGGTGAAGCATCATCAATAGACCTCTCAATCCTGCTTAGGTGGTCTACAACCAGGTTTTGTGCTCCGCTCCTATCACGGATTTCCAAATCGAATTCTTGGAGCCAGAGCATCCATTTTATCAGCCGAGGTTTTGATTATGCCTTCTTCAACAGGTACTTAAGAGCTGCATGGTCAGTAAACACAACAACAGGAGAACCAAACAAATAAGATCGAAACTTTTCAAGTGCAAAAACTACCGCAAGGAGCTCCTTTTCTGTTGTGGTATAATTTTCTTGGGCAGCATCTAATGTCCTAGAGGCGTAGTAGATTACCCTCGGCTGCTTATCAATCCTTTGAGCTAGAACAACCCCTAATGCATAGTTGGATGCATCACACATAAGCTCAAATGGGGTTGTCCAGTCGGGCGCCTGAATGATTGGAGTTGTGGTCAGGGAATTCTTGAGGCAATCAAAAGCCTCTTCACATCCTTCATCAAAGATGAAGTCAACATCCTTCATCAAAGATGAAGTCAACATCCTTTTGCAGTAGATTGGACAGTGGGAGGGCCTTCTTACTGAAGTCTTGAATGAAGCGCCTGTAAAACTCTGCATGCCCAAGAAAAGAACGAACCTCTCGCACAGAAGAGGGGTAAGGCAATTGTGAAATAATTGAAATCTTGGCAGGGTCAACTTCAATGCCCTTTCTTGAAATTATGTGCCCCAATACTATGCCTTGTTATACCATGAAATGACATTTCTCAAAATTGAAAACAAGGTTAGATTGGATGCACCTGTTTAAAACTCTGTCCAAACTATCCAAACTTTCATCAAATGAGGACCCATACACAGTAAAGTTGTCCATAAACACCTCTATGCATTTTTCAAGAAAATCACTAAAAATGCTTAACATGCACCGCTGGAATGTGCCAGGGGCATTGCATAGGCCAAACGGCATCCTCCTATGGGCAAAAGTGCCAAAGGGGCAGGTGAATGTGGTTTTCTCTTGGTCCTCAGGTGTAATGTGAATTTGAAAATAACCAGAAAACCCACGAGAAAGCAATAGTGGGACTTACCTGCCAAGCGCTCAAGCATCTGATCAATAAAAGGCAGGAGGAAATGGTCTTTCTTGGTTTCTTAATTAAGCCTTCTGTAGTCAATGTAAACTCTCCAACTGTTTTGCACTCTCGTTGGAATCAACTCCTCTTTTTCATTTTTGACTACAGCGAGGCCTGTCTTCTTTGGAACAACATGGATGAGGCTGACCCACTGACTGTCAGAAATGGGGTAGATGATCCCAACTTGTAGAAGCTTGGTCACCTCCTTCTTTACAACATCCGAGATGACAGGGTTAAGTCGCCTCTGTGGCTGCCTAACTGGCTTTGCTTCATCTTCCAACAATATCCCGTGCATGCATGTTGATGGGCTAATACCAGGAATGTCAGCCAATGTCCATCCAATTGCCTTTTTGTGCTTTCTAAGAACGTGCAACAACCTCTACTCTTGTTTAGTAGTGAGGGAGGTGGAAATGATGACAGACAGTTTGTCCTCCTCCTCTAAGTAGACATACTTGAGGTTGTCTGGTAGTGGTTTCAACTCTGCAGTACTGGATGCTGGCTGAATATCAGGAACTAGAGAGGAGGGAGAAATGAGTTCCACAGCCTGTACCTGAGCATAACAATCAAATGCATATGTACTCCCTGTAACATGGTTAGTGCAACCTGATTGTATAACATCCAGAGAGTCAAACTCAATAGATTTAACATTATCCACATCATATTCAGCATCATCAGAATCATAATAAAGAACATCAATGCATGCAAATTCAGTTAACTCAGACACAGATGAATGTTTTAATGCATGCACAGAGTGGAAATCAGAATTCAATCCATCAACAGCATCATCAATAATATCAACATGAAAAACAGAGTGATCCTTAGAAGGATGTTTCATGGCATCCAGAATGTTAAATCGCACAACAATATCATCAAACTCCATGGACAAAGTACCTGCATGGACATCAATTTTGGTTCGTGCAGTTTTCAAAAATGGTCTGCCTAAAATGATTGGTACAGAACCATGCGAAAATCCCTCTTCCATATCAAGAATGTAAAAATTAGCAGGGAAAATCAACTCACCAACACGAACCAAAACATCATCAACCAAACCTGCGGGGTGGGCAACACTTCTATTTGCCAACTGAATCACCACACCCGTAGGTTGCAAGGGTCCAAGAGAAAGAGATTTAAAAATAGACAGAGGCATTACATTTATTGAAACACCAAGATCAAGCATTGCATTTTCAAATTTATTGTTACCTATGATGCAAGGTACACAAAATGTACATGAGTCCTTGCACTTCTCAGGAATCTGAGGAACAGATTTACCTATCAATGCTAACACGTTTCTGCCCACGCTGATCTTTTCGTTTCCCTTTAGCCTCCTCTTGTGCGTGCATAGCTCCTTCAAGAATTTTGCATATCTGGGAATCTGTTTAATGGCATCCAACAGAGGTATGTTCACCTCCACCTTCCTGAATGTTTCTAATATCTCCCTGTCAACCTCTTCCATCTTTTTGCTTGGAATGGCTCTTAGAGGGAATGGAAGAGGTATGGAAGGTGCAACAGTAGAGGTGGAAGGCGTAGAAGTCACAGCAGATGTGGAAGGACCTGCTGCATGAGCATCACGCTTTCTCTTAAGTGTGGCAGGGTCGACTTCCTTTGGAGGTGTAGGCTCGGAAGTGGGAACTTCAGTGTTCTTCCCAGATCTCAATGTAATGGCACTCACATTCCTAGGATTTTCCACCGTCTGTGATGGAAGCTTGTTAGAATTCTGAGTATGTGCCTGGTTTAGCTAAGTGGCCATCTGCCCCATTTGATTTGTCAAACTCTGGATTGAGGCCCTAGTCTCCTACTGGAATTGCATATTTTGAAGGGTCATCATCCTGACTAACTCCTCCAATGAAGTAGAAGAAGAAGGTGCAGGTGCTGCAGCAATAGCTGGTGTGGGTACAGGTGGAACCGGAGCAGCTTGTGGTGCAGGTGCAACTTTTTGTTGTGGAGGTGGTTGCACATTTTGAAATTGTTGGGGCTGTTGCTAGTTACCCTGGTTTCCCCATCTCAAATTAGGGTGATTCCTCCATCCTGGATTATATATGTTGGTTGACAAATCATGGTGGTTTTGTTGTTGTTGTTGTTGGGGCCTATTGTTGAAAATATTTGCTGCATAGGCCTGAGGGGTATCCACTGGTGTAGAAGAAGAAGCTTGTTGTTGCAATGCTGGGCAAGAGTCTGTAAAATGATCAACAGATGTACAAAGGCCACAAACTCTTGCAGTTGGAGCTCTCTGATTGGAAGCAAGTTGATTGACCAGTGTGGTAAGAGCATCAATCTTACTTTCCAACTTCTTTGTGTACTCGGCTGCTCCTACATCATGAACACCTCTAACAACTATGGCATCACTCCTTGTGCCAAATTGTTGAGAATTTGAAGCCATGTTCTCTATTAGTTGTTTGGCCGTAGCTGGGGTTATGTTACCAAGGGCACCACCACTTGCGGCATCAATTATATTTCGATCCATGTGGTGCAGACCTTCATAAAAATACTACAGAAGGAGATGTTCAGAGATCTGATGGTGTGGGCAGCTTGAATAGAGATTCTTGAACCTCTCCCAGTACTCATAAAGGGTTTCCCCAGATTGCTGCTTGATGCTAGAAATCTCCTTCCTTATGGCTGTTGTCCTTGAAGCATGAAAGAACTTGGCAAGGAACAATCTCTTCAGGTCATCCCAGCTTGTGATGGACCTGGGTGCTAGGTAGTACATCCAGTCTTTCGCATTACCCTCCAAAGAATAAGGGAAAGCCTTCAAGTATACATGGTCCTCCTGCACATCTGTAGGCTTCATGGTGGAACAGACGACATGAAACTGCTTCAAGTGTTTGCACGGGTCCTCACCTGCAAGACCATGAAACTTTGGCAACAAGTGTATTAAACCAGTTTTCAGCACATATGGAACCTCCTC
>Ga0209589_1006851_pt1 | contig 18624 bp, 7 predicted proteins | sample CowpeawhiteBW_FD_187525 | JGI IMG/M metagenome (GOLD analysis project Ga0209589, IMG submission 187525) | Root nodule microbial communities of legume samples collected from California USA - Cow pea white BW (SPAdes) (version 2) | ecosystem: Host-associated > Plants > Roots > Nodule | place: USA...
AAAATTTAAAAATATAAAAGGAAAACAAGTATTCAAATTAAAATATATTTTAAATTTTTGTTTACTTCAATCTTTTAAATTCTAATGAATCTCTTTTTTATACACTAATAAAAGTAATAATACTTGATCAAAATGATACAAAGAACAAATAATAATCATAATAATAAAATTTTAACATAGATCTTATATCTTTTGAACTTCAATTATGCTGGATGATGATAAAAAAATATTCATGACAATTACATTAGATTTTTATATTGTAGTAAATAAAATTTATTTATACAATTATAGTGAAAAAATTACAGTATAATTGATAATGAGTTAGAAAATAAAAAAAATTAGATAAAATATATCAAAATAGTTTTCTACATAATGAAAATAAACAATAAATAAAAATATTAAAAATTTAACCAATGTTTACAAACAATTTGAGAGACTATTGAAAGAAATCACACAAAGAAAAACAAATGTAAAATTAAGGGTATGATAAGTTGAAAAATATCTTAGAGATATAAGAAAACTTTTTAAATATCAACATATATACTCAATGGTTGAGAAATTTTAGTGAAACAAAAGTGTTCTTCAAATGAAACAAAAACTAATAATAATAAGTAAATGATTTTTTTTATATTACCTAATAAACGAAATGTTTGTACTATTAAATACTTACATTGAGAGTATTAAACATTTTCATGTGAAAAGGAAAATATACAATAAATAAAAATATTAAAAAATAATAGAAATATTCAAATACGAGACATAAATATTAAATACTTACATCGAGAGTATTAAACATTCTCATGTAAAAGAAAAATATACAATAAATAAAAATATTAAAAAAAATAGAAATATTCAAATATGAGACATAAAAAAAATTTAATTGACATACATCTTTTTCACATAATTACATAAAAGTTATGATAAGATGAAAAATATAATTGAAATGCGAATGAGTTTCATGACAAACCAAATAATTAGAAGAAATAAATAAATAATACACATATATATATGGTTACTTAATTAATTGTGAATATTTTAATAATTTAAACGGGGACGGATATTATGGCGGGGATATGTATTGAAAAAGTCGGGGATTCCCCATACCCATACCCAATCAATGCGGGAATTCCCCGTCAAAACGGGGACAGGTTCAGGCAATATCCACGGGAACGAGTTTGTTTGTCATATCAGTTGTAGTGTTTCAAAATTGGAAAAACTGTCTTGAATTATCAAGTAAAGTTAAAATTGGGTTCAAATCGATGGAAAAAGCTAAAATGGTAATAACTTGTTAATTAATGGCCTATTAATTTTAATAATATTTTGACAGAATATTCTATTTTATTATTGTAAAAGAGTATTATATCTTTAATTTGTTCATATTAATTCAAAAACACATCCGTCGTTACTATATCTGTGATTTATTTAATGTATTTTTATTGTAAATTTTATTTATGAATAAAATTTAGTATTTCTCTGTCAATTATGTTTTTCTCAAATTATATGTCTTCCTGTGCGAAAATTTGTGGGACAATATTAGTTTCTGACTAGTTAACATGACAAAAAAATATAGCATGCCATAAAATGTTAAATGTAATAATTATCTTTTCAGTAATATATTCAAGATATAAATATACTAATAAATGTAATGCAATGAATAATAATAAATGTACAATTGTAATTGTACATTGCATTTAATGAACTATTTAGTTATATAATTGTTTTTATTATAAAAATTAATGAACTAGTTAATTTTAATAGAATAAATAGTTCATGACTATTAAACATTTTTGAAATTTTATTAAATCATGAATTAAAAAGAAGAAGTTATGATGACATCTGTTTTACAATAAATTATAATAATTACTTGAAAAACTACTGACTCCAAATAATAAATGCGGGAGACTCAAATATAAATTGGAATATTTTTTATTCATAAAACGAAATTTGAATAATTTCTTTTGCTTAAACCGTGGAATGAAATTTGTTTTTCCAATAAGGAGCTTACTTTCCAAATGTAAATATAATCGTTTTAAAACTTTTAGAATATATATATATATATATATATTCTGGATACAGTATAAAATTTTTATAACACTGTAATAGATGATAAGTTTATTGATTTTTATAATATTTAAGAAAAATTATATTAAAGATTTTTCCTGTTAAATTGACAAAATATAACATTATTATATGATTCACATGCAGAATTATTTATTTTTAGTGTATAATTTCATTAGGTGGTATTTTGGGTGCTTCGAATTTTAAGAACTCGCTGAAGTAATAAAATTATAAAACTTTAATATTAAATTAACATTAAAGGTATACAAATGTGAATAAGATGGAAAAGAAAAAGAAAAAATTGATTGAAAATGGTTTACTTATTAACTTTATATAAAGCAATATTGAAAAAATAAATCAGTCATCACACAAGGATATGCTATATATAAGGATATCGAGCATTTTTATGAGTTTTTTTTTTTTTTTAAATATAGTTAAACTAATTTTCTATAAGGTAAAACTATCATTTGATAGAATTTTTATGCAATTTATTTTAATCTATACACAATATTTTTTTTTTGTTTATTAAAACATTTAATTGTCTAACAGGAAAATTACACTAGAGATCAGTATTGAGAGTATTTCGACAAAAGATAAGTCTGAGGGCCTACTACTTAATAACTGATAAGAACGTCTACTAATCATGCAGTCTCACCATGTAATAGTTGTGTCCAAATTCACAAATACCTCTCTTCCAACCTTTCTTTTCCCTCTAATCAGACAGACATGTGAAAAACACTCAAACAAAAATAAATTGATGAGACAAAGAAAAAGTAAAGTTAATATTTTAAAAATAAATACTATTTTCATATATTATAATTATTATTTAATTTGAATATATTTTTTATCATTCCGTTCATTCAAATTATAATTTTGATTTGTATCTTAAGATATAAACATTTTAGAATTTTCTTTATAACAAAATTATAATTATATATATATATATATATATATATATATATATATATATATATATATATATATATATATATATATATATTATGACCTTAAACTTAACATATTAATTTAAAGTATCTTGAAAAACAATTTAATCAATTAAAATAAAAGAAATAAAAATATAGACAAATTTTCATTCGAAATTGAGAATAAAAAATAATACATGGATTAAATTAAATAAAATTTCAATTTTTAAGTGTTATTTAAGGATCTTTAAGAAACACTATAACAAATGTAATAAAGTTTTCTAACTTTAATAACATATTAACAAGACCTTTTATTTTATCTCTTCAACTTTTGTACTATTAAATGCATATATTTAAAATAAGAGATTTAAATACATTATGTAATTAGGGATAATAAAAATATTCGTGTCGGTGAATATTTACGGATAAAATTTGTAACGGAGAGTTGATATTTGGTTATCTGCGAGTAACATGTAGTGGATATTTTAATACTTGTTTATAAATGGGTCAGGTGAGGATATCATACTATCCATACTGGAAGGTATCTGTTAATTGTAAAAAATTAAAATTAAAATTTAGTTTATGTTTTATTAAGTTAAATTTAATTAAAATTAAAATTTAATTTATATTTTATTAGATTAGATTAAATTAAATTTAAATTTAATTTATATTTAATACAATTTATATTTTATTTTTTGATTTTCTTTAAATTTTATTATAAAAAATTATATAAATATTCACGAATATTCATGGGTGTTCACGGGTTTTAAAATATCTAATCTTTCAAATGAGTATCCGACAAGTAAACAAACGAGTAGCAGATATTTATTTATTCTTTTTTGCAAATCGGACTGCATAATAGACATTATCTGTACCCGATCCAAGTTGTCGTCCCTAGATGCAACAATATTATTATGTTATGAGAATCATTTTAATAAATATTAAATTTAGATATATTTTTCATAATTTATAACAATCATTTTAATAAATATTAAATTTAAATATATTTTTCATACGTTGTAACAATCACTTTATTAAATATTAAATTAGACATCTCTTTTATTATAAGGCGTTACAATTTTTTTAACATTATAACATGCCAAAACAAAATAAAACGTTTCAATCTCTCTCACACAACGTCACAGTATCAAACTTGTTATGATCATCTCATTCATCTGCACATGAACCAAAAGGTTTAAGGTGGAAGATCGAAGAAGAGAGCTTAATTTGTTTGATTGGAGTGTTACTGAATGATTCAAATATTAGGGTTTTAGAAAGATTCATAAATTGCATTTTTAATTTCATGAATAATTTCCTAAAAAATTTACTTTGGTAAAAGAGTTGGAGTATTTCATAGTTGCAAAAACTGTCTTGAATTATTAAGTAAAATTAAGATTGGATTCAAATTGATGGGAAAAGCTAAAATGGTAATGACTTGTTAACGTATGGCCTAGTAATTTTAATAATATTTTGATGAGATATTTTATTTTATTAATGTAAATAATATTATATCTTTAATTTGTTCATATTAATACAATAACACATCCGTTGTTACTATACCTATGATTTATTTAATATATTTTTATTCTACATTTTATTTAAGGATAAAATGAAATATTTCTGGGACAATATTAGTTTCTGACTAGTTACGACAAAAAGTTATAGCATACCATAAAATGTTAAAAATAATAATTATCTTTGATTAATATATCTTCAATAAATAAATATACTAATAAATGTAATGTAATGAATAATAATAAATGTACAATTGTAATTGTACAACCATTTAATGAACTATTTAGTTATATAATTTTTCTTTTGTGAAAATTAATGAACTAGTTAATTTTAATAGAATAAATAGTTCATGACTATTAAAGATTTTGAAACTTTTATTAAATTATGAATTAAAGATAAGAAGTTATGGTGTAAGACAGTTTGACATCCCGTTTTATAATAAATTATAATAAATTGTAATAATTACTTTAAAAACTACCGTGAATCTAAATAATAAATGCAGGAGACTTAAATATAAATAAAAATATTTTTTAATATATATTTTATATACATACTATAAGTAAATGTGATTAATAATTAATTTTAGTGACTAGAAATTGTTAGTAACTATAGTGATCAAATTAGATATTAATTTATAAAATAAAAATTTATTGGTTACTAAAATAGTCATTATTATTAATAAAAATTTATAATTGATTTCTGGATTAGTTTTTAAAATTTAGCTACCAAGAAAATTGATTATTAAATATAAGCTATCAAATTTTTTTTACAAAAAGAAGTTAATTTTTAAATTAGTTTTTATTAAATATAAGCTATCAAAATTTATTTTACAAAAAGAAGTTAATTTTTAAATTAGTTTTTAATTAATTAATGACCAATTATATTTTTTTTATTCATAATGGTGACTTTTTTAATAATCAATAATTTTTTATTTGTAAATTGATATATAAATTTATCATTACAGTAACTAACAACTTTTTAATCATTAAAAACAATTTAATAAAAACAATTTTCAAATATTTAAGTAAGATCTATATTAAAATACTACTAAGTTTGCATAAATTAAGAATTTTAGTTAAGTTTGTTTAATGTTTTTTATTTCATAAAAATAAATAAATTTAATACATTTTTGTAATCAAAATTATAAACATGGGTCAAAATGTACACATAAAAATATTTTTGAAGTAGGAACATTTAAAAGGAAGCCTGTTATAATTATTTTTAAATAAGTGAGATTGTTGAAAATAAAATCAGTTTTAATTTTAAAGGTTTGTGAGTTTTAAACTTGACTACATAACTAAATATAAAAAAGTACTATTATATATATATATATATATATATATATATATATATAATATACGCTAATTTGATATATAAAAAAATCAATTCTTCTTTCATTCAAATTTTTATACTTTTAATTTAATAAGCACTACATAATTGAAATGAGAAATAACTTTTTTAAAGTCTGTAACTTCCTTTCACTTACATTAATTATATAAATAAAATATTGTGAAATTTTATTAAGGTTGTATTCCTTTGTATGTATGGATATGAGAGAGAGTTTGAAGATGAATTTGTGTAAATTTAAGGAGATAGAGATATGTGTATTTTAGTAGATTTAGAAGGTAAAATGAGTAAATTTGGAGAAAATTTTTGTAAAAGTTAGTGAGAGTTGATTGTGTGATAAATAAAAAAAAATGTGAAAATAGATAGAATTTCAAAGTTACCAAAATGAAAAAATAGAATGATTTTGTAATTTGATGTTATAAAAATAATTAAAATTAAATAATACGAATTTAAAAAAAAATAAAAAATTAAATAAAATGTTAAAATAAATAAATATAATTTTGTATGAATGAGAAAAATAATTATCATGCAAACACACAATACCGATTACATAATCCAGTGTCACTCGCTCACAACACTAACATCGATTACATAACCAGTGTCACATATATTACCGCACTAATGATGTAACCGGTGCACAAACGAACAAACATAAAATCATTTATGTAACCGGGTACTCTCACTCACACACACCACCCACTCTTTCCACACCCCACACGAGTTCACTCACACACACAAACATCTTTCACTATTCACACACATGCTACAAGGTTATAATGATAAAATGTCTCATATTCCTCTCAAATCATAGCTTATTAGCAAAAATAAGATAATGATATCATCCCACAAATCCATGATTTCAAATCACTGCACATCTATCGAAAAGAACACATTGTAATCCACAAATTCATCACTTCAAATGACTGCAAACACTGTTATCAGGCGAACACCGCGTAGGTGTTTAAGGTAGCTGTTATGGGAAAAACCGTGTGTTCACGTGGTCCCCACCTGCTGAGACACTTCAGAGATAGATAAGTCATTGAGCTTATCATACTAGATGAGATAAGTTCTGGTGAGTATTTTCCTTCTTGTCCACGACACTGATTCTTATATATTAACCTCAGTGGTTAGGCCAACATTTCTTACACAAAGGTTTATTTTCCCAGTAAGATAAAACCTTCTCATGTTTTCTTCCTAATTTTCATCTTTTTTTTTCTCCTTTGGGTTGAGTTTGGGTGAACCCTTGCACCTTTCTTTGTGTTTCATTTCCGATCCCTTTCGGTGCCAAATTTTTTTCTTTCATCTTTTAGTGCATGCAAGCTTTCTACTGTCATTCAGTTTGCCATTTCAATAAAAAGACTGTTCTGAGTATTTGAATGGGACAATTATCATGATTTCGATAAAAGTTTTGATTTTTATATAATTATGATGCAGGATTGATAATACAAAAGAAACAGGTTGGTAATGGAGAACTCTGCTCTACTAAATAAAGATCTTGTTTTCTTAACCATAAAATTTCTCAGAGAAGAGGGATTGAAGGAAACTGCACACATGTGGGTCACCCTCTGTATATAAATTCAGTTCTGGTTTTTGTTCTCATCATTGATCTTTTGACATTTTGTTTCCTTTAATTTTTTATTCTTCTATTCATAGGCTTGAGTGTGAAAGTGGGTTGTTCTTTAACCTGAAGCATTTTGAGAAGATGTTAGTTGTTGGAAAATGGGATGATGCTGAGAGCTATCTTTCTAGATTTACAAGCATAGATGACAACGTGCACTCAACCAAAATTTACTTTGAAATCAGAAAACAAAAATACCTTGAAGCATTGGATATGTAAGCTTTCTATTGTCTTACAAATTTAAGAAAAACCTAATTGGGCTAATCGTATTATTTTCAAAGAAATCCTAAGTTTTCATTTAGGTATAATTTTCATATCCTATGTTTGTGTTGTTTCATCGTTCATTAGTCACGATCGTGGTGAGGCTTTAGATATTCTCCTTAGGGATCTAAAAGTTTGTATTCCCGGGCATGAAGAACTGTTTAATGAATTGACTCAGCTTTTGGCAGTCAACAATATAAGGTACAACTCAATTTTCAGTGTTCTAATTTTAGATGTGAAGTTGATGTGCTTTAAGGTTAACCTTTTTTCTGGGTCTGATCAGAGAGCATGCATTACTTGCAACATATAAAGATACAAATTCTGCGAGGAAAAATGTTGCAGATGGTATTATAAAACTCATTGAGGGAAATCCTGAGTTCCATGGAAAATTGAAGTTTCCTACCTTTAAAAAACAGCGATTATATTATCTTCTGAACCTAAGGTTTCACTCTTTTTTTCAACTTAGAGTTGATAATATATATATAGACACATATAGCAATCATGTTTGTTTGTTTTTATTCTCGATTTAGACATTTATGTTTGTTCATTTTGTCAGTTTGAATTGGCAACATCAAGTTCGTAAAGATCCACTTCGAGCTCCTGACATGAAAACCTTTTTAATGGACCCTGTTTCCAGTTCCAGTTCGAATCCTTCACTTCTGCAATCAGAAAATAATGATTCAATTGAAAACTTGCAATCTGGTAAGCATAACTCAAATCGCAATTCTAACTCTTATGCTTTAATTGGCTTTGAAGCATTTTGTGCTGCATTAGCATATCTGGGTATGTGATTTGTTCTTGCTTAATTAAATCATTTCAATTATTGTGTATGACGGTAATAATCCATGTCCTTTCTCTAGAAACTACAATGGAGGATCATAATGTATTATCACTGCAGGGAAGACCCAACCAGGTGTCAGAGGAGGTTTGTTGGACTTCTTTTGTTAAACATTGTTGATTATATAAAAGATACACAAGGTTTTAGAAAATAAAAAGTTATTTGTTTTGTTTTATATATATATATATATATATATATGTGTGTGTGTGTGAGAGAGCACTTGTGGTATTCTAACCAATATATAAAATTATATATATTGTTTCTCAAAGAGATTATCCCCGTGATATAAGATGATATTTTACATTTGCAATCAAAAATACTTATTTTTTTATATATTTTGATCCTGATAATGATATTCATAATTCTTCATACCAGATTAATTACACAAATTATCTTTCTATATAATGTGCTACTTCATTGTCTATTTTCAAGTGTTGTGTCCATGCAGTACTTATGTCCAACAAGGTTAGGTTTCATCAATAGCAAGATTTCATCAATACCATATAATCGAACATGACCTTTTGGAAATTTAAATTTCTCGAACATAATTTTTTCACTTCAAACCTCCTTCCTGCGATGTTCTACTCTCGCTATGTATTTGATTAGTTTTAATTCTCAATGATTTTTACCAGATTTTCCTTCTGGGTGAGCCTTCTTTATCTATTCATTCTCTTGCAAAAAGAATACTCTAGACTAGATCATCTGAGATTTGTTAGTCTTGGTTAATTATGCCTTTATGCAGTCCTCCAATTTAATGTCCTATTATCTAAGTGCCTACTTATAGTTTTTTTAAAGTAACTTGTGTAGGCATCTTATAACAATATTTTAATGCAATGCAGAGGATATAAATATCAATAAAAATGTTTTATATTTGCTCCTTATCCATGACCATATCCTCATTTGGGCTATAAGCTCCTTTTCCTATATATTATGATCCTAACAATGATATTCATAATTCTTCATAATAAATTAATTACACAAGTTATCTTTCTACATAATGTGCTACTTCATTGTCTATTTCCAAGTGTTGTGTCCATGCAAGACTTATGTCCAACAAGGTTTCATCAATTCCATATAATCGAACATGGCCCTTGGAAATTTAAATTTCTGGCACAAAATTTTTTCACTTCAAACCTCCTTCTTGTGATGTTTTGCTCTCGTTATGTATGTTCTGCTCTTGTTATGTATTTGATTGGTTTTAGTTCTTGATAGTTTTTACCAGATTTTTCTTCTAGGTGAGTTGCCTTCTTTCTCTATTCATTTTCCTGCAAAAAAGAATACTCTAAACTACTTAGATTTGTTAGTCTTGGTTAATTATGCCATTTATGTAGTCCTCCAATTTAATGTCCTATTATCCAAGTGCCTACTTATAGTTTTTGTAAAGTAACTTGTGTAAGCATCTTATAACAATGTTTTAATATAATGCAGAGGATATAAATACCAATCAGAGTATGAGAAAAATGTTTTATATTTGATTCTTATCCATGACCATATCCTCATATGGGTTATAAGCTCTGTTTCCTATATATTCTGATTCTAACAATGATATTCATAATTCTTCATAACATATTAACTACACAAGTTATCTTCCTACATAACGTGCTACTTCATTTTCTATCTCCAAGTGTTGTGTCCATGCAGTACTTATGTCCAACAAGGTTTCATCAATACCATCTAATCGAACATGGTCTTGGAAATTTAAATATCTCGCACGAAATTTTTTCACTTCAAACCTTCTTCCTGTGATGTTTTGCTCTCACTATGGATTTGATTGATTTTAGTTCTCAATTATTTTTACCAGATTTTCCTTCTGGGTGAGCCTTTTTTCTCTATTCATTTTCCTGCAAAAAGAACACTCTAGACTAGATCATCTGAGATTTGTTAGTCCTGGTTAGTTATGCCCTTTATGCAGTCCTCCAATTTAATATCCTATTATCCAAGTCCCTACCTATAGTGTTTGTTAAGTAAATTGTGTAGGCAACTTATAACAATGTTTTAATGCAATGCAGAGGACATAAATACCAATCTGAGAAATGCAATACAACTTATAAAATGTTAAGTAAATTGTGTAGGAATCTTATTCATGGACGTATCCTCATTTGGGCCATAAGCTCCTTTTCCTATATATTCTGATCCTAATAATGATATTTATAATTCTTCATAACAGATTAATTACACAAGTTATCTTCATACATAATGTGTTATTTCATTGTCCACTTCCAAGTGTTATGTCTATGCAGTACTTATGTCCAACTTGGTTTCATCAATTCCATCTAATCGAACATGGCCTTGGAAATTTAAATTTCTGGCACAAATTTTTTTCACTTCAAACCTCCTTCTTGTGATGTTTTGCTCTAACTATGTATTTGATTGGTTTTAGTTCTCAATAGTTGTTACCAGATTTTCCTTCTAGGTGAGCCGCCTTCTTTCTTTATTCATTTTCCTGCAAAAAGAATACTCTAAATTACTGAGATTTGTTAGTCTTGGTTAATTATGCCCTTTATGCAATCCTCCAATTTAATGTCCTATTATCCAAGTGTCTACTTATAGTTTTTGTAAGGTAACTTGTGTAGGCATCTTATAACAATGTTTTCATGCAATGCAGAGCATATAAATACCAATCAGAGTATGAGAAAAATGTTTTATATTTGATCTTTATCCATGACCATATCCTCATTTGAGCTATAAACTCATTTTCCTATATATTCTGATCCTAAAAATGATATTCATAATTCTTCATAATAGATTAATTACACAAGATATCTTCTAACGTAATGTGCTACTTCATTTGTCTATTTCCAAGTGTTGTGTCCGTACAGTACTTATGTCCAAAAAAGTTTCATCAATTCCTCTAATTGAACATGGTCTTGGAAATTTAAATTTCTCTCACAAAATTTTCTCTTCAAACCTCCTTCCTGTGATGTTCTGCTCTCGCTATGTATTTGATTGGTTTTAGTTCTCGATTATTTTTACCAGATTTTCCTTCAGGGTGAGCCTTGTTTATCTATTCATTTTCCTACAAAAAGAACACTTTAGACTAGATCTTCTGAGATTTGTTAGTCTTCTTTAGTTATGCCCTTTATGTAGTCCTCCAATTTAATGTCCTATTATCCAAGTCCCTACCTATAGGTTTTTGTTAAGTAAATTGTGTAGGCATCTTATAACAATGTTTTAATGCAATGTAGAAGCCATAAATATCAATCAGAGAATAAGAAAGATGTTGTTTTATGGTTGCTTCTTATTCATGGCCGTATCCTCATTTGGGCCATATATTCTTCATCTACCTTTGCTTTTCGAAACAAAATGTTTTTTTCTTCCATATACTCCATATGATAGCTATCTACATCTCCTTCCAAATGTTGTTTCCTTTTTTATTAGTTCCATTAAGTGAAAGTAATTAAAATTTATTCTTAATTGGTTATGGTTTACATTACATAACTCCTACAAAAAAAATCACACATTTGTCATACTTTAGTTGCTATCTTGCATCCAAAAAACAAATGGTTGGTTGTTTCCTTACTCTCCCCAAACATAAGACACAGTTCATTTTTCAGCCTATTGCCCATGTGTTTTAATTGTTCCTTAATAGGTATTTTATTTGACATAACCCTCCATGCTAAACATTGGACCGATAGTAGTACCTTTACTGCTCATGATTCTGTAAAAATCGTGGTTTCTTCTCTCCTACTTTTATCATACAACTTCTTGTACATATCTTGAACCATGTAGCAGTCATCATCTTCACCACCCCATATTCAAATGTCATTCCTTTCCTTATTTAGTGATATTGTAGATAATTTTCTCTTTAGTTCTATTACTTGTCTTTTCTCATTCGAACCATCGCCTCCTCCAACTCATGTTTCATTCCCACTTGCTTCGTATATGAATTGGCATATAGTCTAGGGTAGGAGTGTGTGAGTATAATTTCCTCCTCAAGCCATTTATCTTCCTAGAATCTTATCCTAGTTCCTGATCCAATCTTTCATTTCGCATTCATATCAAACCAATTTTCTTGTGAAGGCCCACAAGTGTTCCTTAGGTCTCTCTACCACCAAGATTCACCCTTACCACATCTTGCATTATTAAGATCTCTCCATGACCCATACTTAGACTCTATTATATCCTTCCATAACTCTTCATTTTTGTTCTTAGTTTCCACTTCTATTTACCTAGTAGGATTGTGTTGAATAGTTTAATATCTTTAATCCCTAATCCACCCTCTTTCTTAGGTTGACACAACTTTGTCCTCCATCCCCAATCTCCACAAAAATTTTCATTGTATTTTATTGATTTGTTGATTCACACAAGTCGACGTCTGACATGTAATATAAAGGTAATGTTGTAATTACAACCTTAATTAGGCACACTCTTCTTGCAAAAGATATATAGTTGTCTTCCCTCCCACTTTGTAAGTCTATTTTTTATTTTATTAATGATTAGTTTCCAAAAAAAATATTCTCCTTGGGTTACCTCCCACATTCATTCCTAAGTATTTGAATGGTATTCTTATTATTTTATTTTGCAGTTGAGAATCAGTAAAAATCTCTTTAATTCACTCTCTTATATACCCATTCCACCAATTTTGCTATTATGAAAGTTTCCTTCAAGGTTTAACGCTAGTTAAAAACATCTAAAAATACTTTTAACCATCATTATATTTCTATTATCTGCCTTATAAGTAAATAATGTATCATCTGCAAACTGCAACATACTTCAACATACTTACTGTAATCTCCTCTTCCCCTATTTTCACTCCTTCTAAAATCTGATTTTTAACATCTTTTCTAACCATCCCAGCTAGGCCTTCAACAACTAATAAATGAAGAGGGTGTCAAAGGATCTCCTTATTTAAAATCTTTTGTTGGTTTGAATTCTTGAGTTGGATTGCCATTGACTAAGATTGATATTATTGATGAATCGAGACATCCCTTTATTCACCTTATCCATTTCTCACAGTCTCAATCTTTGCAACATATAATATAAAATTCCAACTAACTGAATCATATGCTTTCTCAAAATCTACTTTCTCTATTGCACATTTCTTCCTTTTTTTCCATCTAGCCTTCCCCACCACTTCATTTGCCACAAAAACACTGTCCAATAATCCTTTACCCTTGATGAATGCAGATTGAGTAATATCTATTATGTTAGGGAGTATACTTTTCAGCCTATTAAAACTCTGGATATAATCTTACATGTGCTTCCTACCAAAGAAATTGGTCTGTATTCATCTAGGTCTATGGGAGTCAATTTTAGGTATAAGAGATATAAACACTGCATTACAGCCCCTAGGCATTATCTCTCTTCTTTCAAAGTCCTTCACAGCTTCTATCAATTCCTTTTTCAATGTCTCCCAATGCTGGTCATGGACTTTTGCTGCTCTCACATTGCCCGACAACAACCTTTATTTCCTTCTTTGTGATATTGCATGTCAGCATTCTATTAGTTTCAAGGGTATGGTTGGGAAATCAATATTATCTATCCTAATATCATTAGTTATTTCTTCTGTAAATCTTTTTTTTTTTAAAAAATCCTTAATTCCTCCCTTAACAACATTAGGCTTAGAAGAGTATATTCGATGTTCACTATTAGCTTAAGTATTATATATATATATATAACTTTTTTTTTCTGTTTGTTCTGATTTCAACATGGTTTTTGTAAAAGAATGGTAATAAAAAAGGCTTGGAAGATGGGAGGTCCAAACCAAAAATTTATGAGTCGTCCCCTTGTCAATTTTTGGAGCTTCCAACTCATCCCGACATAACCAAGGTATGACATTTTAGAGCAATGCTTTATTGTTAAAAATTACATGTATTATCACTAATTTTAAAAAAATAGTTGAACATGATAAATATCATCTTTTAAAAATATAGCTCTATTTATAATGCTCAACTCCCCTTTTACATAAATGCCATCATAAAATAACAATTACTACTGGGTCCCATGGATTAATTAAATGATTGTTACAAATATTAAGTTGAGAATGAATGTTTTAATAAGATCTATTTTGCACAAACAAATACACATTAGAATTTACTACTAGGGAGAAATTATCGTTAACTTTCCCTACGATAAACAGATAGTTAGAGTGACTTACACCAATGAGGGAAATGGCATTTTGGCATTGGCATCAAATGGTCATCATATACTTTGGAAGTGGCCTTGTAATAACCTTAACTCGGATGGCAAGGTAAGTGGAAACATAAAATCCACTTTTTTTTTTTTTTTAATTTTCCCTTTACCCATCCTACCTTCATATTTTTAGATTTCTTACTTTGTAGTTGAATTTATCATAAAATATATGTAATACATGTAGGCAACTACACAAGTTTCTCCTCAAATTTGGCAACCAAGGAGCTCGCAATTGATGAGCAATGAACTTTCAAGTTCATATAGTGGACCCCCAATTTCTTCTTTTTCCTTATCAAAGAACGATTTATATCTCATGTCAACATCTGGTGGACCAATCTCATTGTTCCACATGTTCTCGCTTGAGGTAAACATTATTAGAATTCTTTATATTATATGAGTTTTTTTTTTTTTGCAAATTTGTTAAAAAAATTTATAAAAAAGATTTTGTTATTTTAAATATTTTAATTCGCAGGTAATTCTTTTGTGGATAATTATTTTCTACAAAATTATAAAATTTGCAAATATTTTTTACAATTTTTTTTTGCTAAAAGTATTTTATATAAAATATTTTGTAAAAAAATTGGTAGCAATTTTTTGCAATTTTTTTCATAACAAAATTTGTAGATATTTCTTACGAAAAAAATTTCAAAACAAAATTAATACAAAATATAATTTTTTTTTAATAGTAAAAGCAAAAATATAAAAAAATTATTGTATCGAAGAAAAGTTCTTCATTTATATGAAATTTCTAATGTTAATATTGTTATATTATTGTGAAGGTTTGATTCCGTCTATGTTAAAAATTCTAAGTATGAATTGAAAATCTCGTACTAAATATAAATGAAAGAGTTTAATGGTATATAAAAAAAAAAAAAAATCAAACTCACAAACATTGATTCTTAGATTTTATATTGAAAATAATGTCAGCTTTCTTATATAGATATGTCTAATTATATCAGTATTTGTACCATAAAATCTCTAATTTCACAAGAGTTTCGTAGCCACTTATAATTATACATAAACTCTTTCTGAAATAAAAAATAATTGAGTTTTCATTTTGTAATTATGTCACGTACCTCTTTTTCATCCTATGCTCATTTATGTTGCATACCTCATTTTTATCCTATATGTCCATTCATTTATAAACATTATCCCTTTGTTATCTTTTTTTTATTATTATTATTTGATATCACACTACTATTTACAATTTTTCTACTACATGTTTACACTGAAACTATGATTTGTTTGATAATAAATGTTATGCATTGTCCAATAAATACAGACTTTGACGACTATCATGCCACCATCATCTATAACAACTTGCCTCGCCCTCTACCCTCGTGATAACAATATACTCGCTATTGGTATGGATGATTTGAGTATAATTATATACAACACTAGTACAAATAAGGTATACAAGTTACTTTATGTTGAGAAACATATGTTTCATCACCTACTTCAAAGAGGTTGAAGGTATAACTTTTTGTGTCATACTTTTATACAGATTATAAGCAAACTTGAGGGTCACACCAAAAGAGTTTCCGACCTTGCATTTTCAAATAGTTTTGATCTCCTTGTTTCCATCGGTGTAAATGATCAGGTTAGTAATATCTATTTTAAAATTACCTTTCATTTTATTTGAATAATCCAAATATGAGTATAAATTTTAAATTAAGTAGAAATGACAAAATTAAAAATAAAGACTCATAAACCGAGTGTCTTACTGTCTTTAACGGATAAGTTAGTCAATTTTCCTAACTTGCTCCATATTAATTTTATTTGTCATTATTTTAATTACCACTTGTAGATTTTTGTATGGAACACCAATGGATGGAAAAAACTAAAAGATAGGTACTTGCAAATACATGGACAAAGGGTGCCGGAAGTACTAACTGAGACACATATTCACTTTCACCTATATCAGAGGCACTTCCTTGTTGTACGAAGTGATTGTCTTGTAATGTATAAAGCAAGAAATCTCAAATGTTATAACCAGGTTTTCCCTTTTTTCCTTCACTTGTGATATTGTTTTCTTCGTATAAAGTGACTTGTTTCTTACTAAACAAACATACAAACTTTTTGTTTCGTGCTAGTGGGTTCCAAGAGCTGCAGAGGTTATCTCCCAAGCAACTTTCTCATCTGATGGTCAAGCTGTGTATGTCTGTTTTGTTGATGGAACTGTAGCAATACTTGATACTTTAAAGTTTCAAATGCGTTGTAAGATTAATCTCTCGACTTACATTCCTACAATCCCAAGGTATGTTTTAATGGGTTATTATTTTCTGCTATTGTTGTGGTTATGGTGTTGTAGTGTTTTTTTTATCTTTTGTTATAATGATCTAAGCAGTCATCATGATGACGAACTATTGATTCTAATACCATTATTTGAGATTTTTTTATTTTCTTTTAAATTCATTAGGAATACACCTGACATTAGCTTAACTCATTAACTCATTGACATAATTTTTAACTTAAACTCTCAAAATAATAAATTTATGGATTTTTTACTTAATATTATTTAATTTTATTATTTTTATTCGATATAGAATTTAAATTTACACTTAAATTATTTTAACGTGTTTTTCTTCTTTAAAGTTACAATTTCTAGACTGAGTAATTAATAACAAGTTTTGGTTTGTTCATGAGATCTTGGTATCACCACAACAAGCTTTGGCCTTTTTATTTGACTGTCACACTAGAATCTGTTTTCTGGAAGAAAAGAAAAGATTTTAGTTTATGCACATTAGTAACACTGTTTTTATTCTGTGTCACTGCATTGTGCATCGTCATTCCACTAGGTTCATTTAATTTTGTTGTCACAATTGTAATCTCCAAAAGAAAATTAATAGAATTTTTTTTTTTAACTTTTACATATTGCATATTCCTTTGGCACACATTAGAATTATATTATTTGTTATTTTGTTTATTCCAGTTCAAGCATGTCTCCAATAGCCATTGCTGCACATCCACAGAATCCAACCCAGTTTGTTGTGGGGCTCACAGATGGTAGAGCCTTTGTGTTTGAGCCTCGAGAGCCACAAGATTGGAGCAGGTTTAGCCATTGATAATGCAACACCAGGATTGTGAGAGTTCGTGAACATGTCAAAAATGAAATGAATGACTGAAGATTAATAGAAAAGTATAATCAATAATTAGAGAAAATAAAAAACAATAATACTGTTTATTGTTACTCTTCATTATCTATTGCTACTTTTTTATTCATTTTGTTAAGTTATCCTTAATTACATGATCGTGATATGTTTTAGTTATCATGTTATTCTCTAAATTTATCATTATTTAACTAAACTAATTGATATTAAATGTAAACATTAATTTGATCAAATTGTGTGTTAGACAAAATTATGATTCCATCATTTATAAAAGCGCGTAATGAAAACATTTTTTTTTTCGAACTATTATTTATATTGTTTTGGATCTATTTCTCTTAAGATTTGTATGGGGAATAGTGAAACTATTTTTTGTTTTCTCTGTTTTTAGAAGTCTTGAAAAGAAGGAAAAGAAATTAACTCACTTGGAAATTTTGTAGTTAAAAGCGAAAAATAAGATATAAGGTGTTCTCAAAATAAATAAGATCTAAATTTTTGGTTTAGTTCTTTTCAATACTTTTGTGAATCTTTTTACATATTGTGTGGTGTGATTTGCTATAGGTTTAAGCAATTAAGTTGGTATCTCCGAAAGACTATTCAAGAGATTTAATTTATATATTATGTAATTACATGTTTTTGACGAGTAAAATATATTTGTAATATAATTTTACTAGATAATAGAAAAAATATATATTAATATAAAACTTTTATACATTTTTTCTTTCTCTTATCTTCTATTTACTTTTTCATTTATTTTTTATAAAATCAAATCATCTTATTAAGTAGATCCAAGATTTTTTTTTTAATTTTATCAATTGTAAAAAA
>Ga0209589_1006854_pt1 | contig 18618 bp, 10 predicted proteins | sample CowpeawhiteBW_FD_187525 | JGI IMG/M metagenome (GOLD analysis project Ga0209589, IMG submission 187525) | Root nodule microbial communities of legume samples collected from California USA - Cow pea white BW (SPAdes) (version 2) | ecosystem: Host-associated > Plants > Roots > Nodule | place: USA...
TATAAGAATAAAGACCCATAACAACATTGCCTTAAGGTTTTGGTGTAAAAGTGGTGTCTAAGGTCTTATATGTGTAAGACTAATGTTATATAACCATATAGAACCACAATCTCTCAATGACCATAACCATAACAATGACCATAACCTATATGAAATATAATATAACCTAACAGTGTATCATGTGAATGGTTTTTTTCATCAAGTTGAAGAAGAGTTAGTCATTACCAAAGTCAAATTTGAAACAGAGGTTGGATCACTCAGGAGAAGATTGAGTTGTATAGGTTGAAGAGGGTACTTAAGTGAAGGATGAAATTCTGCTTCAATATCATTGAACATATACAAATCAATCTTCTTTCGGGATGATCCAATCTCTATCTTAAGTTTGGTTTCTCTATTCACCAACTCTTCTTCAACTTGGTCAAAATCCTTTGTTTCATAAGAACACGCAAAAGTGTAATGTTCAAAAAGTGTTCATTTCATTGTAGCTTTTTTATTGGATGTAGAACTTTTTATGTTGATCCTCCTAAAAAACTAACATAAATTTATGTTGATCTTTGATAAGATTTGATGTAAATTTACATTAGTTAGTAGTAGAGTGTGACATAAATTTACATTCTTTTTTTAACATCACACCTTCGTCAAACGTGAATCCCTAAAATAACAAACATAAAAAATAATTTTTGTACTAATACCTCCATCTCGAATTCTTTTATATGTGTTCATTTAAATCTTTGTAACTATTATATCATCAACATAAACAATATATGCAATTCAATATTAAGTTTAAATAAAAGAACAATTTTTTAAAAGTTACAAGCATACGGATAAATCATATTTGAAAGCATAACTTCAAAATGAAGAAATTGTGCTTCTAGATATTACTTCACTTCGAAATTTCTTTTTTTTTTTCTTTCGTATTCAAATCGAGCTTCATATTATGATATTGTGTTTTTCTTAAATCATTATATGAAGTACAAAAATGCAGTACTAAAAATTTTACATGATATTTTCTTACAAATTTGTTAAATAAATTTTTAGGAAAAGACTTTTTTCTGCTATTTTTTTTAAGAATCATAATTGATAAGTAATTTTTTTGTGGGTAATTATTTCTTACAAAATTATAAAATTCGTAAGTATTTTTTACAAAATTTATTGTAAAAAGTGTTTTATACAAAATATTTTACAAAAACAAATTGATAGCAATTTCCTACAATTTTTTTTTCATAACAAAATTTATAAGTACTTATTATGAAAAAAAATATTCAAAAACATGTTTATTTGTGAATAATTTTTATTATGTGTTGCATATACATCAATTCTTTCATGTGACGTAGGTCGATGCAATCAAGTTAGAATCAAATTATTATAAAAGTTTATGGCTAGGCCTTAATGTTGTAAGAAGAGTTGTGAGTCTTTTTTTTGTTAGAATTTTATATGTTTCATAAATAAAATTAAAAAAAAAAAGTTCTAAATAAGAAAAGAATTCACATATAAGCACAAACAAAAATTCAAAATAAAAAAATAATAAACTAAAAGTAAAAACGTGCATATATGCATAATTAAAAATAAATAAAAATGGAAACTTGCACATATGCCCAAGCTTAAAAGAGCACATTTTGTAAAAAAAATCGTGTTTTGGGCAACGATTTCTAAAAGAAATACACAGCTTCAACAACACAAAAATAAATAAAAATTCAAACCGAAGTTTGAAATACAATTTATCCATATTTCTGTAATTCTTAAAAATTTATCCATTTACATAGATTTAACATTAAATTGCACCATTTTAATAAAGTTATACATGGTGTATATCTTCTTCTTCTTTTTCTAACTGCACAAACTTTTCATTTGTGCTAAGTTGCCAGTTCCAAGCAAATCAAATGTTATATAAACTAAGAAAAATAAATAAATAAAATGTTGTAATGATTGGATTAGGCTTATTTATTTAGATAACTTCTCTCTATAAGTTTTTTTTTTTTTAAATCAATCTTTTTAAGAACTTTTACATATTCATCAAAAGTTAATTTTAGGCTAAAATATATATTTGGTTCTTATTTTTATTGTGTTTGTTTAATTCGTTCTTTATTTTCAAATTTAAAAGATAATTATAATAATATCAATTTTAAAAATAAATATATAATATTTATAAAAAATTAAATTTGCTCTCAATTTGACACGGACAAAATTGTTCCGTTCTAACAAAAACTGAAACTAAATTGAACAAAAATAACAAATATAAGGACTGAATTAAATAAAAATAACGAATATCGAGACTAAATTGAACAAAAAAAAATTATACAACCACAAATTGATACTTGACACTGATATTAACATGTGACATAATAATGATTTGACACATGGACAATTTCTTTGAAATTAAAAAAAATTTTAAAAAAAAAACAAGAGCTAACACATGGCATGTACGGTTCAAATATGTTAACTATTTAAACACCCTTAGTGAAAAAGATCAAAATGACCAAAATTTGACGAAAATGAGAATTTAATTGAATGTAGAACAAAAATGAAGACCAAATTGAACAAACACAACGAAAAATAGGAACCAAATGTGTATTTAAGCTTTAATTTTATTTTTTTCCTTTTATTTTACTTTAAAATAGTTAAGTAAAAAGCCACTCAAACATCTCCTTCACGAATTATTGAAACAGCGAAGTGAAGGTCCTCTATTTTTCTTTGACTAATTTAGTATAAGAAGATGCTCGTACAAAGTTTTATTCGTGGAAGAAACCATCCTCACATGTCTATCTTTATTTCTAAGTTATCCTCAAAAGAAAGTTTTGTAAGTGGACAAAATGGTGTACATGTAATGTTCCACACACTTCAAATTTTCCACTTGTGTTAGCCACCCAACCACACCATCTAATCAAATAAATGGACCACCAAAAAATAGCAATTCTTTTAGTCCAAAGCATCGGAAATTGCTCTACCAAGCTTTTTGGCTCACAACAAACGTAGAGGGAAAATTCATGGCCAAATATGTGACACAAATTTTATGTAAGTTTCTTTGAGAATTCAACAACACCACGAATCCTTCTTTCCCACCACATCATTTAGTCTTCTCCTACTTCCACAAAACCAGAATTTCTTCCCACAACCACTATTGAGTACCTCCAATTTTTCTATATCTTGCTCTTTCCCACTGAACAATTTGATTCTTCTTCATTCTTCAACACTTCCAATGTATTCCTTACCCCAACACAAGCATACACCAAACTTGCACCTTAAAGTTTGCAAGAATAACTCACCCTTTCACCCATTTCGGGTGTATTGTTCCGCCACTTCTACCCCCAAATCCAATGTCAAGCCATTGGTCATTGAGCCTAGACTCGTGCCTGTGGTACCAAGGGTCATCACCACCATCGATGAACATCGTCCAATGAACAATGACACTGGTTTGCAATCAACATGGTCTCATAGAGCATGGGTGACAATTGGGTGCACAACTCTGCTCATTTCCTTGGGAGAGTCTATAAAGGGTGCAATGGATTCGAACATGTGGGTTGAACCGATTATAGCAAGTTGGGTTGGTTACATTTTAGCTGATCTTGGATCTGGGGTTTACCATTGGGCTATTGACAATTATGGTGATGGCTCGACCCCAGTTGTTGGAGCTCAAATTGAAGCCTTTCAAGGTCATCACAAGTGGCCTTGGACTATTACCAGACGTGAATTTGCTAACAATTTGCATGCTTTGGCACGTGCAGTGACCTTCGCTGTGCTTCCTATAGCTATATTTTGTCATGACCCCGTTGTTCAAGGATTTGTTGGAGTGTGCTCAGGCTGCATCATGTTCAGCCAACAGTTTCATGCGTGGGCACATGGCACGAAGAGCCGGCTTCCGCCACTCGTGGTGGCGCTGCAAGAGGCTGGCGTGCTCGTGTCACGGTCCCAGCATGGTGCACACCACCGGCCACCGTATAACAACAACTACTGTATAGTGAGTGGAGTGTGGAATGAGTTTCTGGACAAGCATAAGGTGTTTGAAGCCATGGAAATGGTATTGTATTTTAAAACTGGGGTTAGGCCTAGGTCATGGACTGAACCTGCCCCGGAGTGGATTGAGGAGATTCAGACCTCTTCTCAAATTCAAACCCAATGATGTTTATTCTCTTCTCCATTAATTTCTAAATGATTTATTGTACACATGTGTCTGAATGTGTAGCTTTTGGCTCGTGTAATTTACACTATATTTGAAAGGTTAAATATATGAAACAAGGGGATGTTTATGTTGTTTCTTTGTGTCAGTTTATTTTAACGTGTGATCTCTGGTTGCAGGTTGAGCCAATGGTATTAAGTATAAATTGTTTTAGTTATTGAGAATGTTTTGATGCTTCTTAGTTACAGAAGTAATATGTTTCACTTTGTTTTATTTTCAAAAACTTGTACTAAAAGTAACAATTGTTTTTCACTCTGTTTCACTCTAGTATAAAAGGGGCTTTAGATAAAAACAGAACTATTTTGAATTGAGGTTAGTAAAATTAAATGATACCAATTAACTATCGCAATTATTATGAAATTAATTATTTATTTATAGTTAACTTGAGAGATAATAAAAATCAAACTCACTCGATTCTATTATATCATTGCGCATTATAAAACATATTAGGTTCCATTTGCAATGCTTTACAATAGCATGGAGTTATTTGTCATGGAATAAACGAAGAATATATTAAACAAAACTAATCATCATACTGGTTTGCAAACCAGACATTCTAAGCACAAGTGGGTCATAGATTATTGTGCTGGAACTGGATATAGGTATGCACATGATCAATGCTTCCATAATTTTAATAAGTGGGAAAAATGGGGAAAGAAACTGAACATAATCCAATTAATTGTACTGCATTTATGCAAGCACCGTTACAGAAAATGAAGTATATATTTCCAGTTCCCAATCACCATACATACAAGTGTACACTAGATTAACATACAACTAATCACATTTTAGGACAGAATTCAAGAAAGCAAAAGAAATGATAAAGCCAATTTTGAAACAATCTAAACATACACCGGCCTCTAAAAATCAGACCAAAGTTTCCTTTCCACTAAATTTATTAGGAATCAACTGCTGTTGAAGATGAGATAGGAGACACACAAGGAAACCAGTACCTCCGTCTACCATCTCTATGGCCATCATCAATCATAGCAAGTCCTTCCTGCATCAGCCAACAGTGTTTCTTTATTGTATATGATTTGAAATTGGAGTGTGTTAATAAGTTAAGAGAAAGGAAAAGATTTTTCTTGTATAGTTTTTGGTTATCTTACATCAAGTAATGTATCGAGGGCATCAATGGCTCGGCCAGAACTCCAAGATAATCGTCTCTCTACTTCATCGACTGTCACAAATCCTTGAGCCTGCAGTAAAGAAAATGTTATGTTCAAATAGCAAATGATGCATAGCTACTTTTGCTACATTAGATAAATGAACAGAGGAAGTCTTTTCTTCACAAGTAGGAAACCAAGTGCTAACTAATGTCTAACAAATTAAACCACACCATGCGTCAAGTTTCTTGACTACATGATAAATTTTGGTAACAAAATTAAAATTAAATCATATAACCCCTCACCATTGAAAACATAGATTGAAATTTGAAATAAAGGATCATATATAAATTATTAGGGATTAAACCTATATTCGCCGAGTGACAACTTCTTTCTTCTATTAATAGTAAGCCACAGATAATTACATGTTACCAGACAGAGTAAAGATGAAGTCCATAAGCAACTTGCTCTTTTGTAAGCCAAAAGAGAACATCAACCAACTAGTTTGGTATCATCCTATTTGATTAAGCCACTCAAAATATTCAGTCTTATCCTCAACAAGCAATTAAAACGCAAGATCAAGTAAGTTCATAGGCTCACGGCTCTTAGAAAACATGAAAGAACAAGTAAACAGTGATAACACCTTAAAAATTAAACCAAGGTCATAGACGTGAGGATCCAATGAAAAAACATATACATAATCCAAAAAAGAAGAAATAGTTGTTACCTGGGCAAGTTCTAGAATTTCGTTGTGGTCTTTGTTCAACTCAGTTGGAACTGAACGAACAAGTTTTTTCTTTCCAACAGTAATTACTTCAAACCCACTACCCAACACCTGAAATTTTGGTTACACATCAGTATGAAACACCGTGGGCTCCAAAAGGACACATGTAATAAATCTCTCAACAAGTAGTGTGTATCAAAGGTGTTCCAGAAAAATTATAAAAAAGGAAAATATACAGCTCAAACAGACATGCACTCCACAATTCAAATGCTCTTCCAACATACACATGCAAGTTAGGTTCACTGTGTATAATTTAGTTAACCAACCATAAGAATAGTCATCTTTTACTGAAAAAGACACAATAAAGATAAAGATTGGTTAATTATAACACTGGCGTCTTTAGATAAGCACCGTGATCCATTATGGGATATTCAGTAAATAGTGTGGTTGCACAGATGCTAAGACCTTGTAAATATAGTTTTTTTCTTTTTCCAAAATGACTTATTATCTAAGAAATACTTGGAAACATAAAGACCAATAAACAATAGTTGTTTATCTTCTATTCACAATTCACACATTTAAGGAAGAGTTTTGTCCTATAAAGTTTCCCTATTTTACTCAAAGAAAACAGAAGGTCATTCTTACAACTTTGGGCCATATTTCCAGCAAATCCAAAATTATTAAAATAAGAGGATTCCTCCCACAAGTAACCCTTTCACATCCCAAAATCTCAATTTCCCTGTTTACCCCGAGCATTATGAAGTTTCTTATGCTTTCCTGATACACGTGTTTGACCATTACCATTTGTGATTTCTGCTCATACCATCATCGAGTTGTCCCAAACTGAAATGTTGTAAGGCGTGACAACAGTTAAAAGAAATCAAGTTATGGTCAATCCTGCTCTAAAATTAGTAGCATGTTTACATTGAAAAATGCATTGATGTGCATACATATGGGATAACAGAAACCTTAAACACAACGATTTTTGAGTTAAGCATACATTATCTATACAAAACTCATAAAAAGTGATAGTCATAATCTAGTTTATAGGCAACCACCTTCAGCTTACTAATAGCTCGCAGGCAATCATCCTCTGAAACAACTCCTCGATCACTTTTTCGTCTCTGGCGAAGGAGATGGCAGAGTTCCTGCAGGTTGATCAATCCTCCATTATGCACTCTAGTAGCCAAGCAAATATCCACTATTTGAACTCCTGTCTAGTCAAGTAGCTTGTCTTAGCATACATACTAAGAAAATGGTGAAGATAACAAACTTGGATTTAAAGTTAATTAAAAGTATAAAATCAGTACCAATTTATAAAATATAAAAGATAAACACTTCAATAATCATAAGTTTGTCACACGGTAAATTAAAATGTTTTGTGAATAAAACCATAATAGCAACCACCAGGAGATAAATGGGCATATGCTAAATACAATTCAGATCAATCAAAGTAACGTGTTCATGTGCACTGCTAAGTATGATATGTTTGCATATATCAGATAGCAGTTTTGATAACAATCTTCCTGATGCTAAGTCTGCTTCCCTAAAAGTGAACTTGGTAAATAGGATGACAAATTCAGGCAATCCTATTGTTCAAAATTCTGAATAGATTCAGACACTACAAACTCTAGCATTGGGGCTCTTATCTATTATTTTTTTTCCTCAGGTATTCTATGCTAATTATCATAATATAATAGAATATTTGTACATACAAGATCCATACATACATATCAAACTTATTTCAAACAAGGTTAAGAAATATATCACTAACCCAGTTCATAATAGAAGTCACCAATTCCTAACAGCTCTGCCCAGAAACCCTTGTTTGAGGCCAAGGGATCCACTCCAACTTTAGCACACATCTCATGAAACTGTGATCTGAATGCAGGGTTCTTGCGTATGTCATTCTAAAAAAATAATTCACCCATTAGAAACATTAAATTTAATCTAATTGCAAAATAAGTGACAATTAAAGTGATATTTCATTATAAGGCCCACACTAGAAACCATGAACAATGTGTGTTGGTACTCATTAGGTAACCACAGCCCCAAAGTTTCAAGGCTATCATATTAGTCAAAAACGCCCTTTAAAAGAACTCCAGCGACAGCTAAGTCAGCAATCAGCAAGCAACATAGCTAAAATATTTCGAATTCCTCTTATTCCTACGTCCCCCTATTAGAGGATGAGTTATTAGCATTTCTCAACTTTTATAAAAGACAGTCAACAAAGTCAATGCATTTTATAAAAACGAATTTACTAAGAGTGTTGGTCCTATTAGAGGTCTACATACTGTTATCCTAACCGAAGAACAGAACCAACAACATTTAAGTTTGTCCTCTATTAAGTACCTAAAAACATCAAAAGTAACTCCTTTTCCACTTAAACCATCCAGCTCTAAAAACCCAAATGAAACAATCTGACACACAAATGACAAATAACTTGATAACATATCAGACAAATTATACAATTCAGAAACTATACCAATTATATCAAGACAAAAATGAAAAATAAGCACCATGTGCAGCATAAAAAACCAAGTCATCATAGCACCACAACATGGCTTTCATTGTCCACAATAAAAACCAAGGGTAAAAAAGGTGGGGTGAAGAAAAAAAAAGAGGACCTTGTGTTTGCGAGCGAAATCTTCGAGCTGAGAGCGAAAGGTGGCAAGCTGCTCTTTCATCAAATCGGTTCGGATCTTCGCGACATTTTCACCCAACAAACGGAATTGGTCCCTTGCAGCAGCATGCGTCTGCAACCCTCCAATTCCTGGTCTTCTTCTCATCTCCCTATATCCTTCACCGAATCGTGGTTCCAATTTTATGGCTTCTAACAAATTGGGTTTTCTGGGTGCAGATTTGGTTGATCAAATTTAGAAGGAAGTGACGAATCTGCTTAGAGAAAGAATCATAATAACAATTGAATATATTTTTTATTTCTTTATATCGAAAACTGGGGAGTTTGATTTTTATGTAATACATCTTTTCTTTAAACTTTTATTCATGTAAAGTTTGAAATAATAAGTTTTTAATATTTATAAAATATTTTATTTTTTTATTTTTTTTCTTTCTTTCTTTCTTTACAATTTAAATTAGAGATTTTAAGTCATAATATTCATTTTAAGATGTATAAAATGATACATATTTTAAGAGTGTCAGATATTTATATTATATCACATTAATAATCAATATTATTAAAACCAGGGAAAATAGTGCGCTTCACTTTTTTTTCTAATAAAGATAAAAAAATTATTATTATAATTATAATTTTTATAATTTTATTGTGAATAGTTTTTATTTATTTTATAAGTAATTTTTTAATTAAATAAATAGTTAAGTTTTGAAAAAGAATAAAATAAAATAAAAAGAATAAATAGTGAAATAATTATTTTAACTTAAAATAAAATTATTTAAAGAATAAAATTGAAAAGTAAATATTTACCGTAAAAAGGAAAATTAAGGTAATTCAATGTATATATAATTAACAAGTATCAATAGATTAAAACAAAAAGTAACACTTTTTTCGTTTTAGAACAATTAGTAACAAAGGAAAATCTTATATGAGAACTAAAACTAAAATATTTGTATTTTATAAAAGCTAAAAACATATATGAAACTTAAAACTAATTATCATTAGAAAAATATTTCAAAACCATATAAATTAATTTACAATAATACATATGATGCATAGTAAAATTAATCCGTAAATATAAACGAGTAATGTTTTTTCTATTTTTTTTTAGTTAACTTTTATATCTAATTATGCAATAATATAAAAAAAAATAGTGTTTTTTATACTCTATAGTTTCATATATTTTATGAATTTCTTTGACCTTCTCACAAGTTTTTTAAAGATAAAACTGATTTTTAAAGATAAAAATACAAAGACATTTTAAGCTCATATGCAGAAAATAGTTAGTTAAAACATTAACGTTAACAATAAGGACGAAAACGAAATTTAAAAAATAACCTTAACTTTATCTTTCGACGAGAAATTTAACGATTTTAAAAAATTGAAATATTTAGTAATTGAATTATTTTAAATTGATTTTTTTTTTATTTTTTAAATAATTAATTTTTCTTAAATAATTAACTTTTTTAAAATAATTAGTTTTTCTTAAATAATTAGTTTGGATGAATTAAAATATTTTTCTTTTGGATAAAATAATTTAATTTCTATTTTAGAGAGAACTTAATTTTACCTTTAAATCTAACTTAAATTAATTCGACATTCGATTCAGTATGACTTGTCTTGATTTTTTATTCAAGTCAACTCAAGCTAATTCGACCTTAAATTTTCGACCTGGGTCGATTCAATTTCGACACAAGTTGAATAGATTCAACCATAGTCAATTCGACTCAACCTTTTGTCAAGCCGACTCAACTTTTTTGTCAAGCCGACTCAACTTGACCTTAGTCTCGGGCTAACTTGGATTGACCTGTTGTCTAGTCTAACTCTGTTTGACCTTCGACTAGGCCGACCCAATTCAACTGCCAAATTGAGCTCAAAGCAATATTGTCCCAACCTTCGGCTAGGGCCAACTAGATTTCATATGAGGCCCGGGCAGACTTGGTCGACCTTTAATCCGAGCTGAATTGGTTTGACCTTCGATTCAAGTCGACTTGTCTCGACCTTTGTCCCAGGTTGGCTCGGTTTGACCAAACTCTACCTCGATCTTTGGCTTGGACTGACCCGATTCAACTTTCGACTCAGGTTGGCCTGGCTCGACTTGGGGCCTAGGCTGGCTAGGCTTGACCTTCCTCATAGGCCAAATACAAATACAAACCAAAATCACAAAAATATTAGTTTACATTTGTCAACCCAATATGTTGGCTAAAAAAAAGTCCAACCAAATCCAAATACAAAAAAATTGTGTAACTCTTTATTTGTGGTTGGGTTGGTGAGTCAACCCGACTCATCACGGGTTCAACCTGGATAAATCGAGTTCTTAGTGGTCTGAGTCAAAAATTAACTAATACTGAACTCAAAATGGACTAAATTGGGTTCTGACTCACTTTGACAGTTTGCCATAAATATTCTAAATATTGAAAAACTAGTCCTCAACCCAACTAAATGAATATTTTGTTTAATAAATCTCTTTCGAATTTTGCCCAAATATTCTAAGTATTAATTAAAATAATACATTATGTAAATGAAAAATAGTGTATTGACTAATAACATTCATTTATCTAATAAAACAATATATTATTTTGCAATAAGTTCTTTAATATTTACATTTAAAGTCATTATATTTAAAAATCATAAAAACAGAACATATGTATAAAACTGTTATAAAAAAAATGATGTGAAATATTTAAAACTTACACTCAATGCTCTTACAACTTAGCCTTAACACTGACCTATGATTTTATTAAAGTATTGATACCTTAAATCAACAAATCAGAGTGGCGCAGCGGAAGCGTGGTGGGCCCATAACCCACAGGTCCCTGGATCGAAACCAGGCTCTGATAAAAAGGAGAGGCTTCTGCTATTTTTTTTCTTTTTTTCTTGATTTTTCACACTACTGAACTGTTTAACCTATTTCACACTTCTGATAATACCTCCCTGTTGTGGTGCATATAATGTGCATGTTTTATCAATTCAATTGTTGAATTATATATTATATTCATTGTTTGTTTTAAATTTTATGAAAATTGTTAAGAAAAATTATAATCTCATATTTCGTATTTGTATATATTTTAAGAACAAAAGTATATCTTTATAACGGTGAGCTTTTGAGACTTGAACAAAAATGAGAAGTGTTTCAGCAAAATGCATTCAGATGAAAACCATTTTGACAGATTATTATCGAAAACCAAACTCATTATTCATCTACAAGCTTTTAGGTAAAATAACGAGTATGAGTATCAACCAATCACCTTTCCAATTTTTCATGTAAAATGGCCTTGCTGACCAAAATTGAAGTTCAATAGTATATACAATCACTATGACCCAAGTGTGTGTAAACCAGATTAACATGTTACCCTCATTTCTTCTGAAACTTCCCCGTTTACATGTGTAAACTATCAACTATGGTAGTCCTAGAATGTCTAATGAAGTTAAGCCAATGGTCATAATCTATGTTGATGAACCAGTAGCTTCTTTTGGTATCAGAAACAGAAAAGCAACTGGGATGAAATTGCACAAGGAACGAATTATGATGCCCAAGAGAAGATTGTCAAATGATCCTGAATCAATGTTCAACACAGAAGCCAAACCAGCACCCAAAAAAGACCCTAGTGTGCTTCCCAAGTTGTTTATTGACATGAAAAGGGCAAATAAAGTCCCTTCAATTCCTGGAGGACATAGTTGTCCAGATAAGATCAGGAAAGGCATAAACCTGCAGTTTTTTCCAGAAAAAATTATGGTTAGGAATTGAAACTAAGTTTGTAACTCAAAAAATGGTTCAATTCATTGTGACTCCAGCAGAAAAAACATTGACACTATCAGTGTACTATAGCAGTTGAATACCCTTTCAGATCCTTAAAGTGTATGTCGTCTTTTGTCTAATATAAAATCTATTATTCACATTAGTCCCTTGAATGGATGGAGTTAATTAACTCTTAATTTTTTGGCATGGGATGTTATATGGCATGTCACCTTCCACCATGTCTTTCACACGAGTGTCAAGTTTGCAAGGACCAAACTAAATTATAATTAAAATTAATATTTAATGATCAAACAAGCTTCTCTTTTTCTTTGTCTTGAAACTAGACCTTCTTCTTCCTTTTTCTTCTGTATATTCTCCCATTTTTTCTTCTTTCTTCTTCTTCTTCTTCTTAATGTTCTTGTTCTTCTTAAAATCTCAATAAAGCACACTCATTTTCTTCTTGCCCCTTCCTTTTTCTTCATTAACGGATCTTATTTTCAGACACTGATTTTGAATTTCAACACATTGAGGGACTAAACAGAAAGCCCACACTACTTAGGATCTGAAAGGGTATTCAATATACTCAAACTATATGCATATAATAACAAGTTTTTCAAGTTTATAATGTTTTTCTTGGACATAATTTTCACATATACAGCCATATGCATAAATAAAAAGTGAAGCAATAACTAACTTGAATTGATTGACACCATCCGCAAGAGCTGAGCCAAAAAGCACCATAATCTTGTCTGAGATGCCAAAGGCAATATTTTTCCTAGAAACCACCACAATCTGCAGAAGACTCAAGAAGGCCAACGCAATATGGGCACACCTGTTATCAGGAATGAAACCATATCAGTATGTTAAATATTCATAAGTTAGCCATCCACAAAAGAAAAATAATCCTTAGTTTCTTACATGAGGATTTTTCGAAGGGTCATATACTTTAGGAAACGATTATAGACGAAGGTTCCCAGCATAAGTCCCATCCAACCAACAACCTTTGCAGTCCCAAGGAAAGATGCTTCTAACTTTAAAACCTCCGTTTCAAAGTAGAAGATGACAGTTGAAAGATCCGGAATGGTAATGTGAGCAAGGAAAAACCAAGACATAGGTCTGCCCTCAACAACATACGACAAAGATTATTAGTGACCAATGACCATGGCATGACATAAATTAGCTTCACTAGGTAAGGCCTTACACACAAACACACACATGCAGAGGACTATAAAAATGTAGAGCATAAATATCTCATGTTTTTATTAGTGTTCTGTTAAATTACTTGTTAGTTTGTGTAGAAAAAAATTCAGGTTACCAAGTGCAGATTACTTGGTTCATTAAATATTGTGGAGTTATTAGGTTCTCCGTTTCCTAGATTCTTTCCCATGCATTTCTGTATATAATTCAGGGTACCTTATATTAGACATTTAGGATAAAAATGGTATCAAATGTTCAGTGTTCTTCAACAAATCATTCACCCAAACTAATTCATTCACAGTTCTGAACCATTGCAGAAAATCATTTGATGGTAACATCTCTTTGTTTGTAGAGTCAATAGGAAAAAGTGTGCTAGAGAATTTGTAAATAGTACTCCACTTCTTTTAAAGATATAAAGGTCATGCATGATCTGAAGAAAGATGGAGATAATTATTTTAATAGGCTGCAGTTTACATAAGTAACCTTCCGTGTCTATGTAGTTAGATGGTTGCAGAAACTAGGGTGAACATATTTAATATCCGAAGTACCATTTTTAAGAAAGAGGTAAGAGGATTCAGGTTGTAGATTTACTCAAACCATACAAATAAATAAACCACTCAAAGAATTGAAAATATTCACACCAGACAAAAACTATAAAATATTACGTTAGTTACCTCCAAATCATTGGCTGTCTAAATGCACGACACAAATCATAAATAGCTTCTTTCAAAGAATGGAACCACTTTGATACCAAGGAGTCCTCTTTTTTCGAAGTCCTTGAATTTCTGCTATTTACTGATCTCCCCTTTGGGTTCTTTTTGCCCTTCTTTCTTCTTCTTGTGTTGCTGTGGGACTTTTTCGTTAAAGGAATATCTTCATCTAGAGTATTCATATGTGAATCTGTTACAATTGAATCCTCTTGTGAAACTTTGCTGTTTAGTGAGTTCTCATCCACAAAACAGCATGATAATAACTGGATGCATGGTAGCACACAAAATAGAAGAAAAATAACATCTATCCGCAAATTGGATAATGCATATCCTCCTAACAAACTCCCACATATTCCTCCCAAAGCCATAGAAAACCATGATATTGACTGGAGATCTCCTGCAAAGGAGGCCCTGACCAACAAAGCATGAACTTAATCAGGCTGCAAGAAAAGCATTCAGAAATATTACATGAACAAAGATCATACTCCAGAGTCAAACCGAAGGTTATATACCAATATAAGATATAGAATATCCACCATTAGGGTTCAGAAACCCTCTAGGTCAAACCTTATCTATGGGTCTGATAACTGAACTAAGGCTAAGTTAAAGGTAAGGAACAAAAGTTACAAAATTAACTATGTACTGGTAACAGCCTTGATTAATCCATTATATTGAAAGATTGGAAATTTGTGTGTTCACAAAAAGAACTAACTATATATAATTCAGTTTCAGTGAGATGGATGACCTTCTAGTATAAAATCAATATAAAAGTTTCTTGCAAAAGAATACAAAATATTTCATTGTCTATTAACTTGAACAGGGTAGCAAACAATACGGAGTATAAAAAAATATGAAAAGCAAACACTCATTCCCTGTTCCTTTACAAAATTTCATTGCTTTCAAGTGATCAAGAATCAACACGCACACCATTGACATTAACATGTTCACCATTGATCACACAGTATTTGATTTTATCCTTCATCCTTGTTCTGAAGATTGAAAATTTTGAAAATAGGCAACAAATTTTGAACTGCAATTCTAATGTTCTGTGCATCTTTTTGTTTCTGCATTGTTGTTAATTTGTTGTTCCATATTTTGAATTACCAATACGTCTATAGGTTGGAATACTATTCAATATGAAGTTTGTCTGCAGAAAATGAGAATCAGGAACCTGTGATACAAAACATACCGCTCAAATCTTACTGCCTCGGCTATCATTGCATCAACAACAACATCCGCCATGGCTGAGCCCAAGTTTTGTGCAGTCAACAATACCATCAGGTGCCATGTTGAATCCCTCAAGCTTGAATTTAAGCCTAAAACCAACCATGGCACAAGGGAAAGCACAGTAGCAATCACTAAGTAGGGACTCCGTTTTCTTCCTTTAATTGGAATGCAATCAGAAAGTATTCTGTGTATCAGTAGCCAAATCAGATTGCAAGGAGATAGTGTAAAATTGATTCAGTAAACCAAAAAGGCTAATTAAACTGCAGCATTTAACAGTCAACACACTTCTGTAGATTGGAGAGGTACATAAAAACAATAGTAAAATTTCTAATGATGAAGTTACTCTTCACTTCACTCTGAATTAAAAGGTTACTCTCATTCATCCATAGTTTAGGATATTGCATTGTGCATCTATGTCACATTTTTTCCATTTGATGTAAATATCTTTCATTTTTGAAAACCTCAAGTTCTTGTTTTAATGAAATGAAAAAAAAAAATACAAAATCTACTCTAAGATAGAGAATACATTAGTTTTGTAATTACTAATTTCTATGCATGACAAACCTTCCTCTGTGTATTGGTGTTTCTAATCAATTTGAAAAAGCAATGATCCATACCCATATAATGGTTTAATGCTCCATGGAAAAAACGCTACTGAAAACACAAATTGGGAAGCTGAAGGTGACAACTTCAGATTATCTTTAAGCTGGTAGGAAATCGCTGTCCACACAAAAGACCTAAAACCCTGCTTTAGTTAATTGAAAGGACAAAACAAAAACGCAAGACATTAGTTACCCTTATATAATACTATGTCATCATGTCACTCCAGCAATCCAATATCAGCTGGTAAAATCATAAAATAATCATTTCTCAGAAAACGTACAAAAAAACCCTGGTTCAGAGAAACTTTGTCCACAGAAAAAAGGACAAAAATGAATTGACCAATAATACCCATTTTAACAAAACCACAACCAAAACGATCAGAATGCAGATCTTACAGAAAAGGGGAAAGTAAAATAAAACCACATCAAATCCACGCAAAATTAAAAATTTAGATGAAAAGCAGACAAAGGGTGGAGAATTGAGACCTGGGTGAAGTAAATCAAGCAAATCAACCAAAGAAAGGCAGCCCCAAATGCAGCATTCAACTGCTTCGTCCATTGGATCATTGTCGACACAAAACCTCACTCTTCGGAACACTTTTTTGCTTGTGTTTTCTTGTGTGTTCTCAGTTCTCACTACGAAGATGGTGCTGATTCATTCGAGTGTTGTGTTTCAAAGCAGGAACAAGACAACAATTTCCGTTTTCCCTCCCAACGGTTTCAACAGGTCTGGGAGTTATTTATTTTGACGGTTTTGTCCCTTCCTATGACGGTTTGAATACGGCTTCAACGGGGTTATCTCCGTAATTTCGCTGTATGACTTCCACGTCCATGAATCGAACCAGATTTTGCCACGTTTACAACAGGGACCCACTGAAAATGACAGTGACAGTTTGACTTTTTTCTTAAAATGGCCTTTGATCCAATGTATTTGTATTGACTTTTCTTTTAACGTGTAAAAGTCAACTTCTCTCACTTTGACATGTTTTTTATTTTTCATTTGCACTGAATAAATTTTATTGATTTTTTTTTCTATAAGTTCATCTCAAAACAAAATTTCTTCAATTAAACATATGTTAATATTATTTACTAAAATAAATACGTTCATGTAAGAATTCAGTTATAAAAAATCAAATTCATAACGTGAAATAGTATAATTAATACTAAAAAATAAACTGAAATTCAACTTTTGAAAAACTGAATTTTCAACCGTGAATAATTTAGTTAAATGTTAGAAACCTATTTGGATTTCGGTTTTCAAAAAGTTGAATTTCCAATTATAATCAATGTCGTCTAACTCATAAAATTTACTCAGAATTTGATCATGACAAATTTTAGTGAAATTTTTCATTTTTTTTTTCAAAAATCAATGAAATAAGAACTAAAAAAAATTGGAAAAAAAAATAAATAAAAACCTCATGTTAACTTCGACCAATTTTTCAACAATGTTAACATTCTTTCATAATGCAAATTTGGCTTGTTGGAACCGAATTAATTGGGGAAAATTTTGTTTGAATCATAAAATTGTGTATTTTTTTCAGAGATATACACTCTTTTCTAAAAAGGTATTATCCACTTTATTTACCTCATTAAACATTTTATTGCTCAATGTCGGAATCATGGAGCAGAATTTATGATCATTCTAAGATTAGTCAGAATTTAATTTTCGAAAAATTGAATATTGATATGGTCTTTCACCTTATTTTTTCCAAAGAAAACCGAAAGAAGGAATTTCTTAAATATGATTAATAAAATATAAAATAATTAATACAAAAAAATTTTAAATGACAATAAAATTAAATTCATATAATAATTTATTTAAATTATTCTATGAATATGTTTGATGAATAATATAAGGTAATAATTTGAAATATTAAATTCATGCAATAATTTATTAATTGTGACAAATTATAAAAACTTTACTTGTCTTGTTCGCATGTATCTATTGGTCAATTTATGAGGTCAATTTTTTCCTAAATTAAAAAAATAAAAGGACCGTTAAATGATTAATCAAAATTAAGTTACATAAAACTGAAATCAACACTGCACAATAAGAAAGTTCATATTTGGTCACACTTGAATAAACAAACTAACGTCCCATTTAATTATTAAACGAAATTAAAAAACACGTCACACAAAAATAGTAATGTAGAGTAGTCATCTAGTCCTTAACACCACCTCTACAAACTGGGCACACCACGATGTCAAAGGAAACCACATAAAAGTTTAACAAAATGATAGTAGGATAGTAAGACAAAGCAATACATGGGCCGTAGCCCTAAAGGAAACCCATGAAGAAAAGAAACATAAAGTCCAGCCCAGATGGTTAAGCAGCGGAATCGCCATTTCCTTGCTGACCGCGGGAACCTCGCCCATATGCTCCCATCAATTAAATTGATGATCATCGCAAGAAAGAAGAGCCACATACAAGACAACCATACAACAAACAGGGTAAGCTAGAGCCAACAACATTTTCATCATACAGTCAAATATACTTTCACCAT
>Ga0209589_1006858_pt1 | contig 18612 bp, 6 predicted proteins | sample CowpeawhiteBW_FD_187525 | JGI IMG/M metagenome (GOLD analysis project Ga0209589, IMG submission 187525) | Root nodule microbial communities of legume samples collected from California USA - Cow pea white BW (SPAdes) (version 2) | ecosystem: Host-associated > Plants > Roots > Nodule | place: USA...
TTCTTTTATTAGTATAATAAATTAATTTAAAAAAATACATCACATAATAAAAATAACATAATAAAAATTCGCAACCAATACATAATAAAAATGACATAATAAAAATTACATAATGAAAATAATATAATAAAAGTTACATGAAAATTGGATAAAGTAATAAATTATTGACGGTAGGGACAATTGCCCCTATGATGTCCTTTATTTCTACAATATGAACATTTGTTTCGTCTGTTTGGATTTGGTTCATCCATCTCATTATGGATTCTATTAGTTGGTGGTCTTCCCCTTACCTTATGACGCATGTTTGGGTCTGGAATGAAATTTGGTCCGGTGTATATGGACCAATATTCTTTATTCCTAACCGGATGAAACTGTATTTCATATGCTTTGTTGATGTTGTAGAGGCTATAAATTGGGTGGGTGTATGTGGTTAGGTCTATATGTGAGAAAGAGCAAACAACTATTACGTGATGACAAGGCAGTCGAACAACTTGAAAATGACCACAATCACACCACCAATCATTTAATTTAACTGTAAAAGACATTGGTAGGCGGTGATCATGTGGAGAAAACATCTCTTGAACTTCAAATTCATTATTGTCTCATGAGTATCGACACACTTGACACATTCCCGCTTGTTGTTGATTTTTTCTAATAATAGTATTAATTTCCTCGGGATACTGGTGGCCTGCTCGTAACATGGAGTCTGCCTTAACCCCTCTCTCAACAAACCATGTTGCGGTCCTTTCAAATGTTGCCTTAATTAGAGCACAAATTGGTAATGAACGACCTCTTTTCAAAACAGAATTCATACATTCTGCCAGGTTTGTTGTCATGTGTCCGAATCTACTACCCCCGTCGTAGGCCTGAGTCCATTTTTGTAGTGGTATCCTATTGATCCAAGATGCCACTTCTGGTGAATGTGATCTCAAAGCCGCAAATTTAGCATCGAATATGGGTTGTTTGACCTCGTAAGCTGTAAAAATGCAATTATATTAGTTAATTTAATTATCGAATATGATGACTGAAAGAAAAATTTTATTACCCATATTCTTTAACCGGTTTTTCAATTCGTGATTCTTGAATTTTTTGTTGAAATTGGAAGCAATATGACATATGCAATATACTGATTGCAATCCATCTGCTTCCCATTGTACTTCTTAAGATTGTAGGGCTGCCAATATGTCTTTCTCCCTGTTTGTTATCAAGCAGAGGTTTGATTGTGGTGTAACGTGCTCCCTTAAGAGTTGAAAAAACCATATCAAGGCCTCCTTTGTTTCTCCTTCCACTATCGCGAAGGCCAAAAGGAATATATTACGTGACCCATCTTGAGCTAGTGCTGTTAGCAATGTCCCTTGATATCTTCCTGTGAGAAATGTGCCATCTACTTGGACAATTGGCTTGCAATAATTAAACCCTTGAATGCATGGTCCAAAAGACCAAAATACGCGTTCCATAATATAGCAAGAAGGGTCAGGTTGGCCACTAACAAGTCTAGGAGATCTAGTGCATTGAATTATTGTGCCGGGATTGGCCACTAACAAGCCAAAAGGACGAGCTTGAAGAAGCACAGACAGAGGCACACGGACCACTGCCACCTTGAACCACAAGAAGCATTGGCACTGTGAAAGAAACTGTGGAGAAAACAGAAAGAAGAAACGAATGTCAAAATATTTGGGGGTGCAAAGCTGTGTGCACAAATAAAAGCAAAGAAAAATGAAAGCATGGTTGTCCGCAGTAAATATCATTTACTACTTTCACCCGCCTATCAGGTAAAAATTAATTAGGGATAAAATTGTAATTATTGGGGATACTGAAGAAGACTTGGCGTGCAGGGAGAAGGCACCAGTGCAGTAAGGGCTTTTTGCCCCGGTTATTTTTCTCATTTTACCTTGGGTCTGGAATCGAGGCATATTGGGGTGAGGTCAAAAGGTATCAATTATTACCCGAGACCATAGAGTCCCTTTTATGCCTCAGTTCTAAATGAACCGGAGCCATAGGGTTCCTTTTCTGTCTCGGGTCCACGAGAACCGAAGCCATATGGTAAATGCAGAAACTTCCGTAGATTCTCCCATGTGCACTCCTCCGAGTGTGACAATTATTACAGCAGCTACTGTTGCCGCCGCAACTGTATGGTGGGGTGCCCATGGACTGCTTCCACTGTGTACTCCACTTCATACACCCTTTGTGTGTCCTCCTGCACCACCCAGTGCACCTCCATCCATGGCTCCCACTGAAACACAACACAAAATCCAACAAGGAGAGGTTAAGCCAGAAAACCCTCCTCTGCAAGATCAGATACTAGATCCAGAACAATCGAAAGTTCTGCAAGCTCAACACTCGATTTCAAATTCACCAGGTGTTTCTTCATCGGAATTTGAGGAGAAGGGTGATACCAATGTAAATACCGCATCAAAGACTACTAATGATGAGATGAACCAAGCAGTTTCGAACTCACCCGCGACTGGAGGTGATTTGCAATCGGTGAACCTGGACAGCGCGACGGAGGCGACAACGCATGACTATTGACGGAGGATGTTGGTCGGTGACGGAGGCAGAGCGTGGTGGTGGTGGCAGAGCGAAGAAATTCGCGCAAAGAGAAGATAGTTAGGGGAGACGATGAATAGTAGCTAGGGCTCGTGAATTGGGAATTTTAACAGCCCTTATGGCCTCGGTTCAATTAATAACCGAGGCCAAAAGCCCATTTATTGCCTTGGTCCTTAAAGACCCGAGGCCAAAAGCCTGATGCTGATGGCATTTTTGAAAATTTGAAAACTGGCGTTGCCTTAGATGCTTCGGTTCTGTTGCAACCGAGGCCAAAAGTCTCATTTATTGCTTCGGTCCTTAAAGACCCGAAGCCAAAAGCCTGATGCTGATGGCATTTTTGAAAATTTGAATACTGACGCTGCCTTATATGCTTCGGTTCTGTTGCAATCGGGGCCAAAAGTTGGATGAAAATTGTAAAAATGCCACCGCCTCCTTATAGGCTTCGGTTCAGCGACAACCGAGGCCTATAAGGCAAAGTAAAATGTCAAATCTGCACTAGTGAGACCCCTTTGTCTCATTTCTAAAAAAAAAAAAATAGTAAAACTAACTTTGTTTTTGTTCAATATATTTGATCTATTTCATTTTAAAAAGGTAACAAATTTGAAATTAAAACATTAATTTTATATTATAATATTTTTTATACATGAACTTTTATAGTTTCTCATAAAAAAGAATATATATATATATATATATATATATATATATATATATATATATAGTTGCGGATCTTCGACTAATATATCAGGGGTGCTAAAATTTTAGTTGAATTATTTTTTTTTGTCAATTTTTTATTATCCAAAAATATTAAGTTGGTTCTAGTTTTTTTTACTCAATTTGGTCTCAATTTTTTAAAAATCGATGTAATTTAATCTTTTTTATTAATTTTTTTGAAGTGAAGCAAAAAAATTTCATCAAAATTAACACCAAGATTATGTCAATTACACAAATAAAGTAAACCATCCTTATTCACAACTTCAATTTTGATAAAAAAAATCCTTAATCTTATTCAAGAAATTTAACGAAAAAAGATCAAATTGCATCATTTAAAAAAAATAAGGATCAAATTGGGACGAAAAAAATACTGAAAGACTAATTTGATATTTTTAAATAAAAATACAAACCGAATGAACAACATTTTAATATAAACTAGTAAAAACATTGTAGTTACTTTTTTTTCATGATAATAAAAAATAATAAAATTCTAATTATTTCTATAATTATAATTATAAAATCAAATACAAATAATTTTTATAATTTTACTATAATTAATTTTTATTTATAATGATTAAGTTTAAAAAATAGATCAAATAAAAAAATGTTAAATTAAACAAACAATCAGATAATATTAATAAAATAAATTTTTTTATTTTAAAAAATATTTAAAAGGTAAAATTGAAAATCTGAAAAAAAAAGTTTTTCTTTATATATATAAATATAGATGTATAAAAAAAATTTAGAATACCAAATATAAAAAGTATCTTAAAAGTATTAAATTTTTAAAAAGTATATTAAAATTTTTATATTAAATTATATAGATATAGAAACAATTGGGACTATGGCCCCTTTGTCATATATATATATATATATATATATATATATATATGGATCTTTTAAGTGATAAAGGGGCATGGTCCCAATTGTTTCTATATCAAATATAATTTAATATAAAAATTTCTCATAAATAATATTTTATATATATATATATATATATATATATATATATATATATATATATATATATATAAAATATTATTTATGAGAAATTTTCTTTTTAATAATTACGTTCTTTTAAAATTGTAATTTCAATTTAATTATAGATGAGTGTAAAAGTATAAAAAAATTGAAGGACAACTATTTAAATATGTATAATTTTTTTTAGAAATAGTTATATTAAATTAGTAACAATGATAATATATTTTAGCTCTTTGAGATATTATTAGTCAAGTTTAGAATTAACATATGTAAAGTGAGTTTTCAAAAGCAACACAATTTTTCCTAGTAAATTTTGATATAATGGAAAGGGTAGTATTATTGTAACATCCAAAAAAAAATTTTACATACACTTTATATTTACTATTTTACCATTCTATTCTTTTTCGTTATAAAGATAAAAAGTTACTTTAATGATGAAAATCAAACATGTCACAACAAAATTTAATTTTGAGATTACATTTGGAATTCCAAGTGTCCCACACTCCAAACACAAGTCAAGGGACCTACTTGATAAGCCAAAATGGGATGTGAGGTCCATTTTCCACACTACCAAGAGATTCCTTTCAATTCTTAGTTATACTTTTGCATTCTTCAAACTCCTTTCACCTCCAATTTTCATCACCATTTCACTATTTCATGAAATCTACATCACTATCCTTTTCTGGGGTGCACATTTTTTCCCAAAGAAATCAAGTAACACTTCCTTTCTTATATCATTGCATATATCAAACCCTTGCTAGGGACATGCAAGTTGTGGCATTCATTTCTTCCTAACTCCATCAATTACCAACAAATTTGTGTTTCACTACTCTACCATGCAAGATATTTAACTAATGATATATCAAAAATAGCGTGAGTGAGTTCAAACCAGGACAGTTTTTGAGAACTTTTGATAACTTACTCTCGGTATAAACTCTAAGAAAATCTTTTGAAAACTGTAAAGATATTTTCAACTCTCATCATTGTGTGTGTATTCGTTGATTTATTGTGTAAACAGTGCTTCATTCTTTAAGCATAGTTATATATAATAAGAAATATTAGTTTGTTCGATATAAATATGATAGTTATATAAATAAATGATAGAATTAGCAGATGAAAGGAAGTAAAAAACTACATATAAGGTACATGACTATGCATAGTTTATACTATTATTTAATTATAAATTAGTATTACTTGTTAAGATAATTCTTATAAAAAAATAATGGATTTATCAAATTTCAAATTATATCTTATATATGGTTCATTGAAATTAATTTAATTTATTTATTAAAGTTTTTTTTAAATAGTTAACATATATTTCAAGATTGAATTATTAATTTTGAATGAGGGAGTGGTCACCGAGGGGTGTTGATTGCTCAGTTCAACGTAAGTGTTTGATGATTTCTAATTTAAGTGTTTTTCTCTTTATGTTATCTTTCTTCTGGCTATATTATGTCTTTAATAAATTTTTTCACTCTTTTTAAGCAACAAAATAAGGAAATAAGATGTTATATATATATATATATATATATATATATATATATATATATATATATATATATATATATATTTATTTATTTATAATATACACAAGTTATACTTCCTCATGTCCAGCACATTCGGTATCAACCTAAATCCGTTCCTAAAATTCTCTAGAGTCTTCATCAACATATAATTTTATTCCAATAGTATTTACAAGCGATGTGTAACATTTTTATTATAAATGCTCTAATATGAAAAACAAATTTAAAAAATATTATTTCTCATTACTTACTCAAAAGTCATAACTTTTACAACATCCTCTAAACAAATTCAGATGAGAAGAATAAAAGGAAAGTATAATAAGCAACAATAGTTGCTTCTCAACCTACCGGCATCATGCAAACAAAATGAGAAACCAAACACAGAATGTATACCAGTATATGCTATATATGTAGGCATGTTTTAGAAGAAATACGTAGACATGATACACGCCATTCACCAACATGATTCTGAATTACAAGATCTTCCCTTTTATTCCCCACTCATTTTCACACCCAGACCAAACTAGCTAAACATCCAGACCAAACTAGCTAAGTATCTTCGGCTACCGGACACATAACAAAATAGTTATATAAGATAAAAACACTTGTGCTTAGAAAATGCATACTCGAAGGTATCAAAAGACCTATTCTCTCGTCTTTACGTGATTCTATTCATATTTATCCATATCTTCATCACTCTATAATCATGTTGCAACGCACCATAATCTTCCGAAAATCATCTAGGCATAGCTGCAACAGGAGGAGATTAACTCATATACCGCTTATTAGACATTAGAACAGCAGCATAGACAAGGATAGACAAGGATAACCGCACGCAAGAAAATGAGGAAAGACCAGATAGAAATGCAGACAGACCATACACAAGTGCGATATCCTTATTATTTTCATGTTTTGTCTTATTGTTAATGAGATCATTGTTAATGAATACACAAGTGCGATATCCTTATTATTTTCATGTTTTGTCTTATTGTTAATGAGATCATTGTTAATGAGAGTAGTCTATTACAATAGAGAATAATCACTTAATCTGACGTAAAACGAGTTTCATGTAGTTCCGACTATACTATAAAAGTATAATTGATCATTTCAATTCTTCCCTACAACATATCTTTTTGAAATAATTTTTTAAATAAGTTATTAGAGTATTTAATATCTTTCGTGCTTTCTGTGTTTATAAATAAGTAAATTAATTGATTATCTATCTTTCATCTTAAATTAATTAAAAATGATCTAGAGAGTGTTAGTTAGAGGGTGTTACTGTGAGAAAGTTTCTATAGAATATTTTTGAAAAAATTCATCTTAAAAGACTTATCAAGAAAGAATCATAGGAAGATTGTTCAAGCTATAGGTTAATTCTTTATGTAATCTGTCACACCATACCTTTTGTGTTCCTCTTGTAACTGCAATTTGTAAATTTGCACCAATGATGAGCAGGTAACGGAGTGTTTTCATTATCTTGTAAATCTTCTTGAAGTGTATTTAGGAGATAGTTTTTGTCTAGGTTTTGTTGCATTGTGTTTCTTATAATTAGATATTTTCGTGTGAAAAATCCAACTCAGGTTACCTTGATTATCTAGATGTAAATTTCGAAAGAATTGAACCAGTATACAAATTTCTTTAGCGGTTCAAATCCTAGTGTTCTTGAAGTTTATTATTCCTTGTGTTGGAAGTCCTACGCCGACTAAAGATAAAGCAATCTCATAGTATATAAGTGGGTGCAAACCTCACCTGATAAACCGGTTTTGTGAGATTGAGTTAGGCTTAAAGTTCATTTCTAACACATTGCATTAAACTTTGTTTTAGATCAAGAGTTTTTAAGACAAAAGTTTTTCTTTCTTCAAAATTATAAAGAATTTTTCTATCAATCAATTCACCCCTCTTATTAATTGTGCTTTTAGCCATTCTTTGTTTTACAAGATTTTGTGATTACCCATCAAAATTCAGATTGAAAGTTATAAAGCCCTGTGATTATTCAATGTTCTTGATCTCCAGCCAAAATAACACAACAAAATCAGTGAAAGACTGTTCCTTACCTTTCCATCTCCATCACTATCGAAGCAGCGGATCATATCAACTAACTCTTTGTCTGTCCATAAAAAATCATGAGCTGTAGCTGCCCTTTGTATATCCCTTACATTTAAAGTTCCTTTTCCAGCTTCTGCATGCCACAAAACAACTTCCCTTGTCAATAAGTATGCGGATGAATTAGAAGAAGCAAAGGAATAGATAGTGAAAAAGCTTCTTTGTTCAATGGTACATTAACCAAATTCACTAAAACCCTGAAATAAATAATGGTTAAAACTATGTGTATTGTGTTTAACTTATAATGAAAAGGGAAGAATATTGGATCAAATTTACCTCACTACCCGAAAAACAGAATTTTAAGACTATCTATACTGATGCTAAATCTTTCATACTTCAAACACCACATATGCAAGAGGTTATACTCAGATAATAGTCCCATAAGTCATATCAATAGTGCAAACAAAGGGAGTCATACTGATAGCTTATAAAACAACAATCAACTACACCATTATATGACCAAGAATGTGGCTTCTTGAACCATTACACGAACTTAGTAAAAGTTATAGTTAATTTTTCTAAATGCCCAAGAAGTCGAAAGTAACTCTTACAAAATAGATTTTAACCTTAACTTAATCTAACAAAACTAACTAAGAAGATGAAATTTGCACTCACCTATATGCTATAATTTTGGTCAAATCTCTAATTGATATGACATTTCCAACACACTATCAAGACAAGGAGTGAACATCTTGAGCATCAGAGTAAGTGTTTTCGGTGATCTGATTGATGCTCGATAATGGATGACACAATAGGTTTAACAAATCTTGGTAAGATAAACTTTGTTTTCATATTAGAAAATGAATTTTAAGTCTAACTTACCTTACAAAACAAGTTTGTAGAATGAGATTAACAATGATATATGTACCTAGTTTGAATATATCTCTAGTTGATATATGATTTTCAACAATAATAATAAACAATTGTTTCCCATTTAATTAAAGCGATCAGAATGGCTTGGCTTACACATAATTCTGATTACCACAACAAGTGCACTTTTTAATATGGGCATGATATAAAACACACAATTCCTCTTTGATGAATAATAGATCTCATACATAAGTATGACTTTCCCAATTGATCTCTAGCCATTGTTCTTGGTCATTAACATACCAAAAATAGCAGCTTACAAATATTATCAAATTACCATCAAGCTGGAAGAAGTGTCCAATGAGCTCATCCTCCGTGAGTTGCAGCCGACTTGCAAACTGTTGATGTTGAAACAGTTAAAGAGAAAAAATCAAAAGAAGATTTAATTCAAACAAAATAATTATAGATAAGGGATAAAGATAATTTGAATAGCAAATTAAACACTAACCGATTTTTTGTTCTTCTTTCTTCCCTTATCTTCTTGAGTTTGATTGTTACCCTTTTTCTCAGTCTTGTTAATGTTCAATACATTCTGGTCAGGTAAACATGAACCTTCCGCAGAGTTTTGCAAGGAAAGAGCAATTGCCTATTGATTCACACACATCATAAAGTTAAGATGCTTCTATTCATAGCATGATGCTCCACAACATCATAGCAACATTATCAGAATGTAACTCAAACAAAACCAACGCAATGTAAACATTAAAACTACCTGCCTCAAAGCTTCATCATCATCATAATCAATGTACTCTGAATTACCAACATCCTTCTTCCTAAAGACTCCGGCTTTTTTTTTCAAACCTTTGCTCTTCCCCTGAAGTTGGTATTAAGCAAAAGAATTTGAAATTGTAAATGTCAAAATAGAAGACAAGGGTCTAGCACAATAAATCAATAACTACAAAAACCCACAATGCCAAATTTTTTATCGTTCATATCAAACCATACCATGACTACATCAAAATACATAACCTTTACCCCCAACAAAAACAACTCAGTTTTGCAAAGGAATAAACAAGGGAAAAAAATCCCAATAATTTTATTAAAATCACACCACTCTAAGATGTTTTCTAACATTGTTTATAGAAAAGCAAGCAACACGCTCATTGGGACACACTTTTTGTTAATGACCAAAATTATTAGAAATCACTACATTATCAAGGTCCCATCTATAATTCAATGAGCTCTTCTAAGTATTTGGCGGTTTCAAATAACTATTAACCAACCCTAGAGAATGTGTTAGAATCATGTATTACTAGCACTATTGTAATCATCAAAAAAATTCATTCTCAACTGCCAACTTGTGTTGCTGCTCCAATGGTTACACAAATTGCCTTAATGTCTAAACCTAATAGAAAAGTGACACATTCATAAAACTCACTCACTTCTACAACCACACTCTAGAATACCTCCACAAAATAATATCTGAAAAACAGCATTTATAAAAAAAAATATATATATATATATATATATGAAGACCCACCATCCTTTTCCGTGACCCAGAAGAATTTTTAGTAGCAAAGTCTTCATCTTTACTGTCTTCATCATGATCACTTGAAGAACTTGAACCGGGTCCTCCCTCGTCTTCGGGTACATACTCTTCATCATCGTCTTCTTTAACCTTCTCTTTTCCCTTCTTAGCGGTGCGAAGATGAGAACTTTTCAAGGAGAGAGCCATTTTGGGCAACCCCAGAGCCTCCAACCTGGCTCTGTTCTCCGCGATTCTCGACAGCCTCTGTTTCTCGTATTCCGTCACACCCTTCTTCCCATTGCCCATCGTGTGTGTCTCCTCGGACTCAGACCCTGATACCGAAGCATCCTCGGATTCGGAATCAGAGGTTCCGCGCTTCGCCATTTCGGATTCTTCTGTGATTTTTGCCATGCTCGTCCCATTCAGTTCCACCACCACTGTGTGGACGAGGGTAGCCATTTGGACCTCTTTGGAGCAGTGATCACCGGGTTGCTCTTCCTGCACCTCCTTTTTTCCTTCTTACACTCCCTTAAAATTCAACAAAAAACACACCGATGCTGAACCGGGCCTGAACTAAACATGAGCTCGTATTTAAGAAAATGGGCCTATGTTGTTTTAACCCCAACTTTTATTTTTATTTTTTTCAAAAATACTAGTCATGGAGACCTAACTAAATTCTCCTTATATATAATTTACAACTAAAATTCGTTTTCGCTTTTTATGGAAGATGTACTTTTTAACACAGGATGAACATTTTTTTTATGTGAAAAATCCAAAATGGAAATAATGTTTTCTTGTTGTGTTAAACAAATTTACACGCAATGAACATACATTTTTAGTGTGTATTGTTTTAAGAGACACAATGAAAATCGAAATTTGTTTTCAATCTTAAGTGAGAATAAAATAGTAATTTACTAGCTTGTGATAGAAGTGAGTTGTGAAAAGGGAAAAATTAGGGATGAGAATAGCAGAACAGAATGTTGTAAAAGCCCAACTTTAGAATGTAAACCCATTGCATAATTTAAAAGGAAGGGAACTGAATATTTTAACACTTGTCTATACATAAATTTCAATCAATAAATAAAAAATTATGTTTAAAAAAGTATCTTATGAACTTAATTTAAAATATTAATTTTTTTTTAAAAGATGTCTTAGAGAACTAACGAAAGTAAGTGACTGTTATTTTAAAATAAGTTATAATAATATTTAAAGTAATATTCAAAACATGGTGTTTGTTACCATGTTGCTTGCATTTCATGAATAGAGAAAAGTTGAGCGATGTCTCCTTTCACATCTCTATAGTTTGTTTTTAATCGAATTTGAGTTTTTTTTTATATATATAAAAAATCATTGAGCAAGTTAATTACATTATATTATAGATAAATTTACACATAAAATTTTTCACATATGAAACTCTCACTCAAAAAAAAGTTATAAATAAATTTTAGTTCTTTATATCACATAATCAGAGATTTATTATGTTAATTTTGTCAAGTATATTTAATATTTATATTGAAACCAAAATAATATATTTAAACTTTGGTAAACATGCAATTACTATTAAATTAAAAAAAATTAAAATGTTGAAGTTTGTGAGACGTGAAACTAGAAGAGTGATTTTTTATCAACAAGTGTTTGAGAAAATTTGATGGAGTGGACATAAGACAGCCATGTATTCACGAGTGCACACTTTGTCTGTGGTTTTATGGAGTACGAAATGAAGTGAAAGTAGGGTTTTTTGTGGATAAGTTCTGAATTTTTATGAGTCAAACACACATACCAATTTTCTTCAAAATTGGTCAACATGGTGAGTCCAAGAGACAGATTCTGATCATCATTGGAAGAGCAGCAACAACAGTTTTTTTCCTTCTCAAACTTAATTAGAGGTCATAGTATCTTCTATTTATTAAATTAGTGTTTAAATTAATTTTTAATCTAAAATTATAAATTAATTTAAAATTTATAATTGACATGAAGTATCGGTAGATTCTTTTTTTTTTTACAATTAATTTTAGTCGAATCATCAACTTTTATTTTAATTACATTTGTTTTATTTATAAACTCAAATGTGATCAATGGAGACTTAATATTGCTTTAATTAAATTCTATTTTTTAATTAAAAATATTTTATTCCGTGAAATAATGTTTTATCCTTTATTTAGAGAGTCCTTGATTGATTTGTTGTCGCAGTCCTGCACTGATTTCTTTTGTCCTTTCACTTACATTGCCCAGCTAATATTAGCTGTGAATTTGTACACACATACCCAAATTTGACTTTTCAAATTTCAAACAACACTGCAACATTCACTATTCTTAATAACTCTTAATAAAACATGTTTTTCAGCCCTATTAACTAATTATAACATTAATACATGATGATAATAAACATAAACCTATTAACAGATAAAACATTTCTTTCTTTTGTATCATACAAATATAAATACAAAAATTATTACAAGTTTACTGTAATTTATGAGTTTTTGTGAATATTCTCGTACTGATGGTATAATTTGTTTTAGAAATTAGAATACATTGAAAGAATTTCTAATAAAATAAATCAATACCTAAAAGTATTAGATTACACAAGATTTTTTTTTTCAAAATGCATCCATTGGCATATCATATAAAATCATTATCTATAAAAGCAATATTAATACGGAAAAGCTATTTTCTAAAATATTTTTTTTATTAATTTTATTTTAGGTCCAATGTTACGTAAAATGTTAAAGTTAATAAAACTTAGACGAATAATTTTGCTACGGAAAAAATTTATAAAAATAAGATGATAAAAAAGCTCACAGAGAGTGGAAAGTCAGATATCATTTTTGCCGGGCCAAAAAGTTATTGAAATTTCTGAGAATAAGCTTAAATAGACTAAAGAAAAATAAAATAACTTTTTAAGAAATAATAATAATAAAAATATTTTAGATATTTTGGTTAATGTTAGATTTAGTTGAGTAATGAACAAATTCATATAATAGTTAAGACACTACTTTCAACTTAAAATCATAACATTATAAATTTATGAATTTTCTATTTACATTTTGTACATTTTACTTATATTTGATGTATGAAATTTACAATTCATCTTTAATTGACGTGAATTTCTTCACACAATAATATCTCATTCTCAAGTACTAGTATCTTAGTAGTAATTATTCCTTTGTAAGATTTTTTTAAGAGAGACACACAAAAAAATCAATACTAATAAATCATAAACAAACTCATGCATACAATAAATTACAACATCACTTTCATCCAAAACTTTAAAATAATAGGTCTATGAATTCTTTTATTTATATATTATATTTTTATCTAATGTAAAACTTTCAACTTTCCTTTAATTTCTAACAATTAATTGCGTCCTACAATTTTAACTCTAATATTACTTTTTTGCACTACAATTTTGTTGTATAAGTCTTCATTATAGTCTATGAAGAAAACACTAAATGTTTCTTTCAAAAATTTTCTACATATGATGAGTTATTTGATCGGTTTACTTTGTGCACCAAATTGGAGTGATTAATTGGGTAATGATTTTTGTGACTATTATCAATAGCTTTATGCATGGAGTGATTAGGGTAATATTTCAACAAGCAATAACGATGAGAAACAAAGTGAGATATGATAAGACAACGGACATTAACTTGTTCATCATGTTTAGGAATTATGTTGCAAAGAAGGTTAGTCATATTGGTTGTCTTCAACAACGTTGGAAAACGATGGTTTATGATTGAGTATGGTGGGTCTTTGTTCACACCATAAAAGAGTTATGTCAAAAATATATTATGGAGGTTCAAATTAAAGGAATTATGTAATTAACAAATGATTCAAGTATTCATTTGTAAGGTACTCATTTTGTTTTAGATTAACTTTTAAATTGAAAATTCAAGATAAATATTACTTTTTTTAATGAAGTAAAATAAGTAGTAATGACAACGCGGGCAATTCATCTCGTTTTGTCTCATCTCGGATTTGACATATAAAAATCGAGTTGGACAAACCTGTCTTATATAAAAAATGCGAACCGATTTCTTTGGCTCATCCCACATAAGAAATTATTTGTTTTTGTAATTTTCTCTTTCAGTTATAGTATGTAACATACTAGGGTGCATAAATTTTCAAATAAAGTCATGTTATTACTATGAACCTTACATATAAGTTATGTTGACATTTCAAAGTCCATCAATCATTTACTATCACAGGGTAGGATTTTAATAACCTTATTTTTATTTAATTAAATTAGTAAAAATAATAAATTCTATAAATCTATTTCTTAAAATAAGTAATGTTCATAATTTTTAATTTTTACGTACAAGTCTATTAGAAATTTCATAGATGTATATACTTAAAAAAAATCCTAAATTTTAAGTAACTAAATTTGTCAAAGAGAACCGATGAAAGTCCCTCTACACAAGTAAGCTATGCAAGTCAATCCATCATGCCTTGTTGTTGGCCTGCATAAACCGCAAATTATGTGAGACGGGTCTAAGCAAATTAGCAAGTCAAAATTTGTAGTCCACCTCAGTTGTTTTTTATTTCAAGCCTATGACACCTGTCCTACATTTTCGGCCTAAGTAGAGATAAGGTTGAATCATAAATCCTTACGAGACAACTAATTCTTACATTAACACAAAAAGTATAATTAAGGAGAAACTTATGTAGTAAAATTATAATGAAGTTAGGATTAAAGTCAATGTCAAAATTATTTTGATACAATATATTAATTACACTTTTAATTTGTAGCGGTATTTATACACATGTCTTTAGAAAGAAAAATAAGTGTCTATACGCATTATATTAGGGGTAGCAAAACAGGCTGGGCCCAACGAGCCTAAAAAAGACAGGTCAGATTGAAGATTTCAATCCGTCAGTTCGTTCTAGTCTGGCCCATCCAGCTCGTCAATTTTACGGACCAAAATACGAACCAGCCTATCCCAGTGCATTGACCCATTTGTTTTAAAAAAAATAAAAATAAAAATTTATGAAAAAGATTATTATTTTTTATATTATATTTTTTAAAGGTCTAAATATATAATAGTATTGTAATTTAAATCATTGATAGTTACAAATCAAGTTCCAATTATTAGTTATAATCTATGATAAATCGATACTTCAACTTAGGTCACGTATCCGTGTCCGACACGTATCTGTATCTGATACTTTATCGATACTTATTAGTGAAGTATCTAATTTACAAAGTCGTAATACAATATAAGAAAATATTTGAATAATAATCAATTTTAGTAACAAAAATATTAGTCACTATATAGTGACCAATTTTAAGTATCAATTTAAAACTAAAAATTATTGGTAACTAAAATAGTTTCAAAAAATTATAATTAGTCTCTAAATTGATAATTAAAATAATTTTTATTATGAATTGATTTCTAAATTGGTCTCTAACATTAACTATCAAGATTTTGACTACCAAAATAATTGGTTTCTAAATTGGTCACTAACATTAGTTTCCAAGGTTTTGGCTACCAAAATAATTAGTTTATAAATTGGTTTCTAATTAGGAAAATGGTCTCTAACATATTTTTTGTTACTAAAATTAGTCATTATTTAAGAATTTTCATATAGTAGTACTTTTATGATGACAATAATTTATATTTTTTATGTAGATAACTTTAGTACATATAGTTTTAATTTGGATTAACACAATAACAATCATATATTTATTCTGTTTTTAAGAATTATTGTACCTATTTTTCAATATTCATATATCGCATATCTATCACGTATCGTGTCTCATTATTTCCAAAATAAACGTATCGACGTATCGGATACGTGTCGTATCTGATACACGTATCGTATCCGTGCATCATAGGTTATAATAGACTAATTTAACATGTAAATGTAATAATTATTTTAATTTATCTAATTAAAATATGAACTAATAAATTAAAAGATTAGAAAATATTTTATATGATTAAATATGTTTTTAATATTTATATATGTATACATAAACAAATTTTATAAATAAAAAATTTTAAAAAATTGAAAACAAATTAAAAAAATAAAGAAAAAATTGACGGGTCAACCCAACCTAACCTGTTAGTTTGTGTTGTATAAAACAAATTATCATTATTGAATCATTTCTATTTAATGGGACAACTCGACTTAACTTATTTTTGACAAGTCAGAACGGACCAAAACGAATCAGACTAACCTTTTATCACCCATGTATTATATTCATACAAGAAATTTAATTTATAGGAAATAGGGAGGTTGGCAAAGCAATAGAGAGAAAAAAGAAACACAAATACTCTTCAAGTGAAATTAGTTAGTAATTAATTATCAAGAAGCAAAACATATATGGGACAATATAAAAAGGAATAAAAACATAGTACAATATAAGTCATACTATACTAGTGGAAAAATAAAGAAAAAAAACTAATTAATGAGAAATATATACTCACCAAAAGTTTACATCCCAAATAACCAATTATGTCCTTCTTTCTTATTTACTTTATATTCATGTAAAGTTGTTTTCAAAAATTACTTTTGTTAAGGAACTTGCAATCATATGCACGGGGATTTAGAGATTTTATTTATTATCATCTTTTCACACTTTGAGCTGTAAATGCATACACAATTTCTACACTTAGATTAGCTAATTCCTAATTAATTATTAACATTGACCCTACATATCTTTCATCCATAATTTGGTGGTTATGATAATGACTCCAATTTACACGACACTTAGGTCCATCACAATTCTATTAATCAACCAATAATTAAACCTTTTAATAAAGTTTCAACCATACATTATTTTCCCCTCCACACAAGTTCATTGCAACGTCATGTCAATTTATTTACTACAACTACATACTACACTCTCTCACTTCCAACATATACTATTTTTTTCTTGATTCTCATATAAAATTTTAAAGAGAAATCTAAAAATGAATGCTTTTTTTTTTTTAAATTGAGACAAATAAACAAAAACCTTGACAATAACTTATTTCTGTAAACATATATACTTGCATCATGTACTGAAAATAATTTTGATTAATTGAAGTATATGTGTGAATCTTGGTTCTGAAACTATCAGAAAAATCCAAAGGGTCTCTGAATAAATTAATATGTAAGCAAAAGACATAGAGTGGACATTAGCAAGTTGTTGTGTGGTTCATATATAATATAAACAAAAAACTAAGCCATGGTGTCCTATCATAGAACAGAAAGAACTGAAACCATTGTACACACAGTTGTCATCAATTATTTATTACACAAACTTCGGCGGCAACAGGGAAAATTGCATGCACAACCTTAATTGGTTTAAAATCATTTGTTTTCTTTTGACTCTTTGTTTAGTGTGTTTTTGTAGAAATAAATGCGACATTGTGTTCTACAATGTGTTGTCTTATTGCTTGTATTCTTATAAATGCATGTACACGTACAGTTCTTCTTTGTATCTGCTAAGGAAACTAAGAAAACATTAACACCTGTATCATGCTGGCTGGGAAAGAAAATTAAATAAAGTAAAAATTAGATTACTTAATTTAAGAGAAATAATAAGATGAATAGGAAAGAGAGGAAAAAAATGTGTGTTGCATATGAACTTGAGTGAACATTTTTACCTATGAACCCCACATGTTTTTTTCTTTTTAATATTTCAGCAATTTTTATGTTACAAAGAGTTAAAACATATTAAATTCCTTCACTATAGTAAATAGGACTTCTAAAAACGGATATAAAACAGTTTTAAAAAATGATTTTACACGCGGAATTAATAAAATTATTGCTATGAGTTATTTTGTTTCACGATAAAACAGTTGAGATAAATGCTTCTCTCAAACTGTTGTCCTAAGTCCATTAAACACAGACAAGTTGATATATAAATGTTACTTTTAAGAAAAATAATTCTTTTATATGTAATAAAAATTTAAATTTAAATAAGACAACTAGATTGTCTCGATCGATGTACAAAAGGAAAAAAAAAAAGAAAAAAGAAGGGAACTCAAGTTCAATAATCTCTCCATAAAACTACATGAGATTGGTCAAAACGACAAAAACATGAACAACTCCTTTTCCTTATACATGTCCTGTCATAATGAAGTTTCTCTTTCAAGATGCCACATTGTGTCATTGTTAAATATATTGTGTTCTTGAACATATATAATTGTAATTCTTTTTCCGAGCTTTCTACATTACATTTTCAAATTTTCACTTTAAAACTCTTGCATAATACAAACAACAACACAAAAGTAGAAGAAAAGTAATTTTTCTTAATCGTTACTCTATTTAAAATTACCCTTCAGAGATATTACCCCTGATAAGTGCCAAAATTCAGTAAAGATTCATGACAAAATCTGGCACTTATGCTTTTAATGGATGCTCATTTCATATTGATTCTTCCTAAATCTAAGTTTCAATCACATGCTTCCAAGTTTTGATTTA
>Ga0209589_1006860_pt1 | contig 18605 bp, 19 predicted proteins | sample CowpeawhiteBW_FD_187525 | JGI IMG/M metagenome (GOLD analysis project Ga0209589, IMG submission 187525) | Root nodule microbial communities of legume samples collected from California USA - Cow pea white BW (SPAdes) (version 2) | ecosystem: Host-associated > Plants > Roots > Nodule | place: USA...
CCAACACCAACACAACACAACACTAGAAAAACAGAGTCCATGACCAATGAACCCATCATCACTCTTCACTATCAACAATCAATAACCACACAAGGAGAGAATCAGTAAAGAGAGAAGGGTGTTCTTCGGTTGTGAAATCTCCAACGAGGGAGTTGGTGGCAGACGACGCTGGCTAACATGGAAGCCGTGGTGGCTGGGAAAAGAGCACACGGAAGTAAGCACGAAGGAGGCAAACCCTCGCGTAAAAGAGAGAAATCGAAGGAGGAGACCCCGCTGCCAACGCCGGCGAGGCACGCCTGTGGTAGGTGTTGCGGTGGTTGTCTGTGGTGGCCATAGACTTTGAAGAAGAAGGCAAACCCTCACACGTTACCAAAAAATAATCATATGCAAAAAAAATTTAAGTCAACTGAGAATCGGACCCGTGCCATTTCGTTTGACAGGTGTGTCAATTGAAATTAACGGAGTTTAAAATTGAGGACTAATTCCATCCAATTCAAAACGTCAAGGACTGAAATAGTGCAAACGTTAGGTGAGAGACTAAAACCAAAAATTAGCAATAGGTGGGGGACGAAAAACATAATTAACCCTAAAAAATATTACTAAAAATATTTTTTGTTTGTCCCCAGGTCTTTGATTGTGTTTGTCTTCCTTCCTAGTATTTATTCTTCTTTTCTCATCTCTAACATATCGTAACATAGTTCCTCAATTTTCATTCTTTCTTCGTTTTGAAATTGCCTTCACTCTTCTAAAATTCCTTTAGAATGTGTTTGGATAGAGTATTTTAATGAAGTAATTCATTTTTTTGAAGAATTTAGATTGCTTTGTAATGAAATGCTTTGTTTGGATACAGAAATTAAAAAGCATTTCAAATGCAAGCATTTTTTTAGGAATTTAAATTGGTTAAATTAGTAGAAATTCAAATACCCTCAAAATAGGTGAAATTTGAAATTCTTCTCACTCAACCTCACATTCTAGACTCTTTGGTAGGCCCGATGACACAAACGGGCCCGACAATTCAGACGGGTTCGACGACCCGAATGGGCTCAACAATCCAGACAGGTTCGACGACCCAGACGGACCTGACGACCCAGACAGGTCCAACGACCGAAATGGGCTCAACGATCCAGACGGGTCCGACGACCTGAATGGGCTTGATGATCTAGACGGGCCTGTCCGTCGACCCCGACGGGACCGTCAACCCGGACAGGCCCGTCGACCCAGACAGACCCAACGACCCGGTCGAGCCTTACGACCAGAACGGGCCTGACGACCCAGAATGGCCCGACGACTCAGACGGGGCAGACTATCCGGACAAGATCAATGATCTAACGGGCCCGACAATTCAGACGGGTCCGACGACCCGAATGGGCCCGACAATCCAGATGGGCCCGACGACCCGGATGAGCCTAACGACCCACACAGGCCCTACGACACAGACTACCCGACGACCTGAACGGGCCCGACGACCCAAACAAGCACGACAACCTAGACGGGTCCAACGACCTGGACGGGCCCGACAACCTGGATGGACCCTTCCAAACCGTCAAGCCCGATGATCCAGACGGACCCAACGACATGGACGGTCCCAATGACATAGATGGGCCCGACGACTCGGACGGGTCAAACTATCCAGACGAACCCGACGAGCCCGACGAACCCAACGGTTTGGAAGGCCCATCTGAGTCGTCGGACCCGTCTAGGTCGTCGACCCTTCTAGGTCGTCAGGCCCGTCCAGGTTTTCAGACCTTTCTGTGTCGTCGGGCCTTTCTTGATCGTCGGGTTTCCAAATTTATCATTAACTCAAAACATAATTAAGCCTAAAATAAATATTGTTAAAATTAAATTTTATCTCACAATAAATTCAATTTTTTTTTCAAACAAGAAATTGAAATGTAAGGTATTTTAATTTCCTTATCCAAACAAATTATTTAAAAAATGAATGGAATTTGATTCCAAACAATTCAAATGCAAAGCATTTCAATTTCTAAGCATTGTTGAAATGCTTCATCCAAACACAAGGTTAGAGTGTCTTTGGATAAAGTATTTTAATGAAGCAATTAATTTTTTTGAAGAATTTAGATTTCTTTGTAATGAAATGCTTTGTTTGGATAGAGAAATTAAAAAGCATTTCAAATGCTAGCATTTTTTTGAAGGATTTCAATTAGCTAAATTAGTAGAAATTCAAATACCCTCAAAATAGGTGGAATTTGAAATTCTTCTCACTCAACCTCACATTCTAGACGATGCGGACGGAGACGACGACTCGGACGTACCCGACGACCCGGACGGGCCCAACGACTCGGACGTACCCGACGACTCGAACAGGCTCGACGACCCGAACGTGACCGACGACCCGAACGTGACCGACGACCTAGACGTGACCGACGACCCGGACAGGCCCGACGACCCGGACATGCCCGATGACCGAAACGGGTCCGACGACCCAAACGGGCTCGATGAACCAGACAGGTCTGACGACCTAAACGGGCCCGACGATCCAGACGGGCCTGACCTAGACGGGCCAGAAAACCCGGACGAGCCTGACGACCTGGACGGACCGGACTACCCAAACGAGCTTAACGACCTAAACTAGCCCTTCCAAATCATTGGGCCCGACAACCCGGACAAGCCCGACGACTCGGACGTGCCCGACGACCCAGAAGTGCGGGACAACACGGAGAGGCCCAACGACATGAATGGACCCGACGACCCGAACGGGCTCGACGACCCGGACGCGCCTGACGACCCAAACGGGCCCAGCGACCTGGACGGAAAAGATGACCCGGACGGGACCGATGACCCGAATGGTCCCGACGATCCAAACGGGTCCGACGACTCGTACGGGCCAAACTATCTGGACGTTCCCGACGACACGGACAGACCTAATGGTTTGAATGGGCCCGTACGAGTTGTCGAGCCCGTCTAGGTCGTTGGGCCTGTCCGGTTCGTCAGACATGTCCATGTTGTTGGGCCCATCCGAGTTGTCGGGCCCATCCTAGTCGTCGGACCCGTCTAGGTCTTCGGGGCCGTCCGGGTCATCAAACCTGTCCGGGTATTCGGCCCCGTCCGGATTGTCGGGCCCGTTCGGGTCGTCGGACCCATCTGGAACATTGGGCCAATGACCTAGACGGGTTGGACTGGGCCATATTGACGAACCTGACGGCACAATCGTGCAGTATGGGCCGTCAGGCCTATAGATCATCGGGCCACCCAACTTGTCTGGGCTTCCTAGTCGATCCAGCTCAGGTGGGTCGTCTGGTCTAACCAATCTGGTTGTGTAGTTGGGTCTGCCCGACCCATCTAGGTTGTCGAGCATGTTTCCAAATTTATCATGAACTCAAAACATAATTAAACGTAAAATAAATATTGTTAAAATTAAAATTTATCTGACAATAAATTCATTTTTTTTTCAAACAAGAAATTGAAATGTCAGGTATTTTAATTTCCTTATCCAAACAAGTTGTTTTAAAAATGAATGGAATTTAATTATAAGCAATTCAAATACAAAACATTTCAATTTCTAAGCATTGTTGAAATACTCCATCCAAACACAAGGTTAGAGTGTGTTTGGATAGAGTATTTTAATGAAGCAAATATTTTTTTGAAAAATTTAGATTTCTTTGTAATAAAATGCTTTGTTTGGATAGAGAAATTAAAAAGCATTTCAAATGCAAGCATTTTTTTTGAAGGATTTCAATTAGCTAAATTAGTAGAAATTCAAATACCCTCAAAATAGGTGGAATTTGAAATTCTTCTCACTCAACCCCACATTCTAGACTCTCTGGTAGAGTTGTCAAACGGGTATGACGACCTAGACGGGTTGGGCGGGCTCAACGACCAAGATGGGTTAGGCGAGCCTAACGACCAAAACGGGTCAAGCAGGCCTGATGACCCAACCAGGCCAGGCGGACTTGACGATCCATAGGGACCAGACGGGTCGGACGACCTAGATGTGCGGGCGGTCTCGAAGACCTAGACGTGTCGGGCAGACCCGATGACCCCGAACGACTTAGGCATGCCCGACCGACCCAAGGACTTAGTTGGGTCGGGCCAACCCAACGACACAAACTTGTAGGGCAGGCCCGATGACACAAACAGGCTCAACGAACCAAATGGGCCAAGCAGGCTTGACGACCTAGTGGGACCAAGCTGGGCCAATGACCTAGACGGGCTGGACCGGGCCATATTGACGAACTTGACTGCACAATCGTCTAGTATGGGCCGTTGGGACTCTGGATCATCGGGCCGACCCAGCGTGTCTAGGTTTCCCAACCGGTCCAATCCGGGTGGGTCGTCGGGTCAGCCCGGCCCATCTAGGTTGTCGAGTCCGTTTCCAAATTTATCATGAACTCAAAACATACTTAAGCCTAAAATAAATATTGTTAAAATTAAATTTTATCTCACAATAAATTCAATTTTTTTTTCCAAACAAGAAATTGAAATGTAAGGTATTTTAATTTTCTTATCCAAACAAGTTATTTAAAAAATGAATGGAATTTAATTGCAAGCAATTCAAATACAAAGTATTTCAATTTCTAAGCATTGTTGAAATGCTCCATCCAAACACAAGGTTAACTTTGGATATGGAATTTCACAATTTCTATCACATTCAAATACATTAAAATACAGTAAATTTGAATTGATCTCATTTCAAATGTTTTATTTAGACAAAACAATTCAAATTTAATGAATTTTAAATTTTTTGTTTGGATACATTATTTTACTTACACCAAATTCAAAAAATGTATTAAGTATCAACATTCATAATTTTTGTAGGCGATCTTGATTGATCTTATATTTTTTTTTTATCAAAGTTCATACATATTTTTCATTTTATATTTGCAAAAGAATTTTTCAAAATATGTTAAACGAGATTATTTTCAAGTTATAAAAGGCTAAATCGGGTCAGACCCAAAAAAGATAACACTGGATTGAGTTCATCCAAGTTTAGGTGAAGTCTTTCTAGATCAGAGTCAAGTCAAGTCGATCAAACCCATATCGAGTTAAGTCAGTTTGTGCTAGCTAAGTAGGCTTGATTCCTAATCATCCAAGTTGGCTAGTTGACTTTCTTGTTCAAATCAATTCCAACAAGTGTATTGGATGCATTTATAGTGTCAATCAGGTGTCTATACATATTTGTTAAGATCATCAAACATTTGAATATGAATTAGAATCAATGGAACAATGTATGTAATGGTACAATGTTTATTGTGATTTAATGATTATCAAAATAGTTTTAATTAAGTTTTTAAAGATTGCAATAGTAAAAGCGTGTTGAGGTTAGATTATCTAGTATGTAAATCATTCAACGTCCTAGGGGTTCTCTAAGAAATTGTAGATTCATTCCTAACATATAGAACATAAGGACTACATACTCGGTGTAATTGCTTAGCTCCTGATTGAATGAATCTTTGCCTTAAATGCAAGACTCTGTATCAAGCTAAAGCCTTAGATCTATTTCTAGCATCTAGAAGCAAGAGGTGATTTGATTGGACCACAATTTAAGATTTGTTTTCCAACTCAATCTAAACCCTTAAGATAAGATGAGTGGTCAAATCACCAAAGCAATAGAGCAAATCAAATCACAAAAAATTTAATGAAAGCATATATAAATATGAAAAAAGTAGTAGTATATAGAGTTACGATCAATTACATCCAACCTCAACACAAAAAAGTTTAGCTTCTCATAATGATGGAAAATATTACAAGCCTTTGGAGTTGTTGTGCCTCCCTTATGTCTCTATACAATTCTAATTTAGTAAAGAGAGAATCCCTAAAGAAGTCATGAAATTGATCCATAAAATAGGGATGATGCCCTATTTTTATAGAGTTTTAGGTCAATGCAAATCTTTATTAAGTTGGTGTTCAACAATAGGGGTTTCCTACCAAGGTGGGTTTTCTTTTTGACTCATCCCTTTGTTTTGGTGGTTAGCACTTGAGGTTACCTCCTTTGGAGGGTTTCTTTGATGGCTTAACTCCATAATCCAGTGCTTTAAGTTTCCTCATGTTGAGGGTTTTCTTGTGCGGCTCAACACAAAAATATTGTTGCTCAGTTGCAATGCAAGGTCAAAACTTGAATTCTTTCTCTACTACCTTGAGTGCTTAACGCCAATTTGTGCAGCCTAACTACATTATCATTAATTTCTCCATCATTCACTAAAATACATTAAAATAACATTAGTTTCACAATTATCTACTCTTGACGCGTCATTATATAATGGACATGAGTAATTCATGCATTATAAATATCAAAATCATGTGGAAATTTATGTAACCTAGACACTTATCAAGCACCAGCAATGATAATGGTAATTTTGAAATGGGAACGTCCCAAGATGATCAATTAAATATAAAGCTTTATGGTACTAGCATGTCATTATAGAAGGATTGATGAAGGATTATGCAAGATCATAGGCCCTTTGACACAATTAACTCATGGGTCAACCCTTGACATGGACAAAGAAATGTGAAGCAAAATTCAAAGAGATGAATACAAGGTTAATTAGTGTTGGTAATTTTAGATACAGATACGTCATTAAAGGTGTTGTGTGATATTTAATATCAAGGTTTGGGTTGTGTATTGATGCAGGAGAAATGACTAATAGCTTATGCATAAAGACAATTGAAGGTACACAAAAAGAATTATCCTACGCGTGATTTGGAATTGGTTGTTGTGGTTTTTGCATTGAAGCTTAGAGGCATTATCTGTATGGACCTCAACTCCAAGTCTTCAATGATCATAAAAGTCTAAAGTACTTATTCGACCAGAAGGAGTTGAACATGAGGAAGATAAGGTGAATGGAGTTTCTCAAGAATTATGATTTTTAGTAACACTATCATCAAGGGAAACCTAATGTAGTGGGAGATACATTATGCCAAAAGAGGGCGCATATGTCTTCCATGATGGTGAAAAAGTTGGAGTTGATTGAGAACTTCATGGATATGAATCTAGGCATGGTGTTGTGTAATGATCACAATAGATATAGTCAATTGACTATAACTAATGATTTATGGAATATGATAAAAGAAGAACAATTATTAGACGATAACTTGAAAAGGATTTTTTATTTTATCAATACTAAGTAAGTCAAGGACTTTGTGATGAGGGTGATGGTATTCTCCATTTTAGAAACAGAGTTTGCGTTCCAACAAAGTCGAAGTTGAAGAGGATGATTCTAGAAGAGGGTCCTAAGAGTCATTTAAGCATACATCCTAGTATGACTAAGATGTAGAAGGATCTAAAGGAATCCTTTTGGTGAACTGGTATGAAGTAAGATGTTGATTTCATATCATGTTTGACATGTCTAAAGGCAAAGATAGAACACCAAAGACTCAAAGGTATGTCGCAACAGTTAAAGATTCCTCAATGGAAGTGGGATAACATTTGTATGGACTTCGTCACATATTTACCAAGGTTCGCTAGAGGCCATTGTACAATATGGGTGACGGTTAATAGACTAACAAAGTGTGCTAATTTCTTGTCGATTACTCAAAAGATTTTGTTAGATAAAATGGCTCATTTGTACATCAGGGATATTGTGAGACTTAATGGAGTGCCAATGAGTATTAATTTTGATAGGGATCTGAGCTTTACTTCTAGATTTTAGAAAACGTTAGAGGAAGCTCTAAGTAGTCGGATAAGGATGAGTTTGGCATATCATCCTCAAACTGATGGACAATTTGAAAGGACTATTTTGTCTTTAGAGGATCTTTTACGGACTTATGTGTTTGATCATCTTGGAAGTTGGGATGAGATATTAACATTGATGGAGTTCACATATAATAATAGCTATCATGCTAGCATCAGAATGGCTCCATATGAAGCATTGTATAGTTGATGATGTATGACTCCTCTGTGTTGTTTTCAAGATGGTGAATTAATTACAGTAGGTTCAAAGTTGTTATAGCAAACTACAAAGAAGGTGAAACTAATTAAAGAAAATATGAAGGCATCTCAAAGTCAGCACGAGTCATATATGGATCAGAGAAGACCTTTGGAGTTTGCGGTGGGTAATCATGTATTGTTATGAATGGCACTTACAACCAGTGTTGGAAGAGCTATCAAAACGATGAAGTTGTCTCCAAAGTTTATTGCACTATTTCAAATTCTCGGGGGATTGGTTTAGTGGCATATGAGATTCAATTACCTCCACAATTGGTGAATCTTCACAATGTATTACATGTGTTGCAGTTGAGAAAGTACATATCAAATTCTAATCATGTGCTTGAATTGGATCAAGTTCACATAAGGGATGATCCAGCGTTGGATGTCAATCCTCTATAAGTATTGGATTCATAGACTAAGCAATTGAGAAGGAAGATAATTCGTACAGTGATGGTGTTGTGGGACGAAAATACTCGGGATGTCATGGGGGAATTGGAGGAAGATATGTGAAAGTCATATCCATATCTTTTTATTGGTAAGTACAATTTTTGAAGACAATTTTTTGTTATGGAGAATGTAAGATCGGAGAAAATACTTTTATTTGGTAAAATTAAATTGATGTCATAAATTATTTAAATTATTATATTGTTAATATGACAAGAATATTAGGTAACTTAGTTAATTAAAGCTCGTTGGCAAGGGAGGTCAGAGTTTGATTCCCATCTAACACATTTATTTATACTATTTTTAAAATAAAAATTATGGAATAAGGTTAATGTGTTAGGATTATAGTTATATTACTAAGTTAGGATTATCATAAATTAGTGTCATAACTTAGATTTTTAGAGCGCTTGTTTTGGAGTAGTCAATCTTGGTCAAAGTTGGTGGACTAGAGTATTTCGACACCAAACATGGAAATAAAATGAAATAAAAGCTAATTAGGACAATTAAGTGGTTGATCAAGAAGAGTAAATAATTGGGTCAAATTTTTATTTTTAATTATTTTGGTGTAAATACCATTTAATAAGAGTTAATGGGTGGCCTTGAAGACAATGGTATCGATGTTGCACTTGTAACTTGTTCCTGCAGAGAACAAACAAGATAAGTTCGGCACAAGCATCACCTTACCCATGTAGTCCGCTATCTCCTCAGTTGGCCTCTTCCCGGTTGATACATGTCAGCTTGGACCCAAGAGGGGTTACCTGCAGAAGGGACTCCGAAGCTCAAGTAAGTCAAAGCTCTCAAAAGGTCAAATCAGTGATTAATGGAGTAATGAATGAGTACCTTTAATTACTGGGGTCCACGTGTATCTATAGAGCATTAATCATTTTTGGTTATGTCATGGGTCGGGCCCTAGCTTGGGTTCTAGTTTGGGTTGTAAGTGGGCCTAGGCCCTAACCCAGGCCCTTAGGAGGAGCTACTAAACACTAGGGGGCTTGGATTTTATTAAGTATATTTGGAGTAGCCGGCCTAGGCTGACTACTTTTGTTGGCGGTTTACATTGGTCATGTGTCGTCTTGTGTAGGTTGTCCCTCTAGACGTTCAGGTTATCGGTTTAGGCTGGTAAGGCTCAGGCCAACTCAGCCTAAGTTGATTACTTGACTGCTTTGGCATATATGTATTGTTTTATTACTATTTGGTCGAGTTGGCTAGGTGTTGTACACCAATCCCCCAGCCTTGGCCGATATAGGTGTCGGTCAAGGGTGATATATGTTGGTATGTTAACGGGATCGGCTGGGTGTGGTACACCAGTCCCTTAGCCTTTAAGTGTGATGAACAGTGTTAAGGCTAAAGGTGATGAAAGGTTGATGGTAGGTGAAGGGGTGTCAAGGGTTAAATCAGGGGGGTTTTGGCGTCGTCGTTTTTAAGAGTTATGTCTCTTGTAATGATTGTGTCGAATTGTATGGGTTGTTGTTTTGGCGGGAAGGGGTTTTTGCCGTTTGAGATTCTGGCCTATAAATATGGATTTCAAAACAAGTAAGGGTTTACTGGTTCATTTGCGAGAATTTCCTATTTAGAGATCTTGTGTGCGTTTTCTTGTCCGACTAGTTCCCAATTCCAGCCGACATCTTTCCAGAAACACGAGTGAAGGTATGTCTAGTAGTGATAGCGTGTCGTTATCTACGTCTAGTAGTGAGAGTGTAGAGTCGGGGAGGAGTATAGGTAGGCAAGTTGACGAGGAGTGTACCAGTTCTGGCGGTAATGTAAGTGGAATCCCTATGGAGACAGTGAGGGAGGTCCGAGAAGATCCCCTAGAGGAGCTGGCCGAGAGTAACTGGCCGGCCAAGGGCGGTTACGGGTGGGTAGCTGCTGATGTTCGTAATCAATCATCCTTATTCTGGTGGTATCGCCTTCTGAACTCCTGGATGAATTGTACGAATGTCATCGCAAAGGGTGTAGGCAGAAGTATCGTTTCCCTGGAGAGGGTTAGCGCCATTGACCGTGTGTGTCACGGGCAGGAGGGGGCAACAGAGAAGTTCTTCTACATGTACATGTGTCACTTTTCTCAACTGCATGTGTGACTGCCGTTAGATGATTTCACTATGGATGTGTTGCGCGCGCTGGACGTGGCACCTATGCAGTTGCACCCGAACAGTTGGGCTTACATGCAAGCCTTTCGTATTTTGTGTCAATCTTTATATTTGGAGCCTTCGCCTTATGCCTTCCTGTATTTCTATGATACTAGACCCCGCCAACCGACAACTTGGTTGTCTCTGATAAGTCGTCCCAGCATTAATAGATTGGACACATTTTCCCAATCCTTCAAGCATTTTAAGGACGGGTACTTCAAATTCGTGGTGAAGGAAGAGGGCAAGCCCTATTTCTTGAACGCAGATGGGAGTACAAAGTTCCCATTTAGCTGGACGGGCACTCCTTCTCGGTACAAGGATATGGGGATCGATGAGTTGTCGGCGGGGGATAAGGAGTTGGTGGAGACGTTGATGAAGTTTGTTAATAAGTTGCCCACTAAGGGCCTAGTTAGAGTTTATAATTCGGTGCATCCGATTATAGATATTGAAGGTATCTATTTGTTACTTAAACTGTGTTATTGATTCTAAGTTGTTTTAAACGGGGTTTAATATGTTATTGTAGGGCACATGACGCAATTGGGGAAGAAGAATTTGGCGTTATTCCAGTCGTTGAGGAAGGAGATAGCCGCTAAAGCGAAGGTGGCGAGGAAGACTAATGTTCCCAACCTGAAAGAGACCGTGGTGGAAGTACACGTGCACGACAGAACGAAGAGGAAGGCCGAGTTGCCGCCTCGCTACGGCAAGGGGAAAGATGTGAAGAAAGTAAGGGCGACCTTACTCGGGGCGGGGTCGGCCAGTGGGGCGGGGTCGGTTAGCGGAGTGAAGGGGCCAGAATCTGGGTTGATTGAGTTGCCGAAAATATTTGTCAGGAAAGATATCGCGATCAATCTCCCAGATACCATTATAAACTCCATTGATAGCATGGAGGCGGATCATATCGTGAGGACAATGGTGGAGTTTGGAAGCAAAGCCTTGATATTAAGCCGCCGTATGGGGTCTTTATATCGGCGGGAGGTGAAGGAGGGAGGTCAGGAAAAGGTAGAAGAGTTGCAGGGGAAAGTCAACAAGTTTGAGGAAGAGAGGGCTGCGTGGAAGAAGGAAAAGGAGGGTTGGGAGGAAGAGAGAAAGAGGCTGGCAACGTGGAGGGTTCGGTGTTTGGATTCAGAGGAAAAATTGAACAAGAGAATAGGGGAGTTGGAGGAAGACTACGATGATTTGAAAGACAAGTATGATGGTGCTGTAGGTGAGCTTGATGACCTGAAGAATTGCATTATACAAGAGCACATCAACGGCTTTGAGAAGGGACTACGTCAAGCATCCTTTTTCCATCAGGAGGTTGACATTACGGACTCGAAGTTTGATGTGAACAAGGACGTTATTGATGGAAAGCTTGTTAAGGAAGATGGAAGCAGTCTAGATGAGGAGGTAGAGGAAAAGGCGGTTGAAGAGGAGAGGGAAGCGGGTGATGACGAGGAGGTGGCCCCTAATGCAGCAGAGTAGGACTTTTGATTTTTGTTGATTCGAAAATATTATTTGAGCCTATGTCTGTAATAGTCAGTACATTATGTTACGTTGGTACACTCTTTCCTTTATGTTTAATGTGATTAATGTTTTGTATGTTATTGTGTATGCTGGGTTTTGATGATTTGTGGTGTATGTATGGCGCGATTGATTGTATGTTAAGGGTGTTCGACCCAGGCCGCTTACTAGTGGTAAGGGTGGGGAACTTAAACGAATTAACCACGAGTAAAGGGTGTTCGACCCAGGCCGCTTACTGGTGGTAAGGGTGGGGAACTTAAACGAATTAACCAACGAGTTGAGGGTGTTCGACCCAGGCTGCTTACTTGTGGTAAGGGTGGGGAACTTAAACGATTTAACCAACGAGTTGACGGTGTTCGACCCAGGCCGCTTACTTGTGGTAAGGGTGGGGAACTTAAACAAATTAACCACGAGTAAAGGGTGTTCGGCCCAGGCCGCTTACTGGTGGTAAGGGTAGGGAACTTAAACGAATTAACCATGAGTTGAGGGTGTTCGACCCAGGCCGCTTACTTGTGGTAAGGGTGGGGAACTTAAACGATTTAACCAACGAGTTGAGGGTGTTCGACCCAGGCCGCTTACTTGTGGTAAGGGTGGGAAACTTAAACGATTATGAAAGTGAAACAGAGAAAAGATGTATAGTTGAGAACCCTTCATTTTATTCATTGAATCTGGGGTGCCTCGTTAAAACCTCCCTGGCTAAAACCCTCCTTAGGGAAAAAAGACCGGGTGAGGAAAAATAGTACACCCAAGGTTACAAGTATTCGGTTTAATACAATATGCATTTAACTAAAGTAGAATTTGAGGTGGGACACATTCCAGGTATTGAGGATCTCTTCTCCAGATAAGTGTTCCAGGCGATAAGCTCCTCATCCTGTCTCTTCACGTATGCGGTATGGGCCGTCCTAGTTGGCAGAGAATTTGCCATCCTTCTTTCTTGCATTGCTGGCCATTCTCCATACTAAGTCCCCTATTGCGAATGATCGTGGACATAGGTTTGCGTTATACTTTCTGGCAGCTCTTTGTTTGGCAGCTAAATTGCGAGATGAGTGGCCATGTTTTGGTGGTTGTGGGTTGGGTCGTATAGTTCTCGGCGCAAGGTGGGTTCGCCAATTTCAACCGGTATCATGGCGTCTGTGTCGTAAACTAGGCCGAATGGGGATTCATTTGTTGATGATTGAGGGGTGCACCTGTAAGCCCATAACACTTCTACTAACTCTTCGGGCCATCGACCTTTGGCGCTATCTAATCTCTTGTGCAGTTCCACTAGGATAACCTTGTTGGCCGCCTCTGCTTGTCCATTAGTTTGTGGGTGTTCTACAGAACTCGTGATGTGTTTGATGCCTAGGCCAGTGTAGAACTTGGCTAGATCCTTATCTATAAATTGTCGGCCATTGTCGGTGATGATGGTATGTGGGACACCATATCTACATATAATATCTTTCCAAACAAACTGCTAAACTTGTTGGGCCGTGATGGTGGTTAGTGGCTTGGCTTCTATCCATTTAGTGAAGTAGTCGACGACTACAATTAGGAATTTCACTTGCCCCTTACTGGGTGAGAAGGGGCCAAGGATGTCCATTCCCCATTTAGCAAAGGGCCATGGGGATAGTATGTGATGGAGTTGTTCTTGCTTCTGGTGGATGAGGTTGCCATGTTTTTGGCATGGTTTGCACTTTCTGACATAGTCCTGGTAGTCTGCTTCTATAGTCGGCTAGAAGTACCTGGCTCTAAGGACTCTGGTAGCCATGGTACGTGCGCCGAAATGGTAGCCACAAATGCCTTCGTGTAGCTCTTTAATAATATATTGTGCTTGCTCTGCCGTGACACATTTGAGGAGAGGTTGGCCGTATCCGCGTTTGTAAAGGTCATCGCCTATCATGGTATAATGCATATCTTATGAGGTTTAGTTGCTTTCGATTCATCTATTGAGCTGATTGATTTTCTTGACATGTTTTGAATTGCTTGGATGATGTTTATAAATATCTTTTTTCTTTGACTCTTTGTGTGTTGGATGTGTTCCATTCCTTTCATTTCCTAGGTCTCATTGAAGAATATGTAAATCTGATTGTTTTATGTCCGTTGCATGACTCTCTTTGCTATCTCTACATTTGTCCTTGCTTTGTTGCTTCATGAATTTGCCCAATAGTGCAAAAGACTTAGTGTGGGGGAGTTTGATGAGCCATTATTTTCCTCTATTTTCTTACCTTTCTATACTTATCTTAATTGTTGATTCATACTTAATTTTCTATTGTTAGTTCATTTTTATTCATTAAGCTTAATTGGAATAATAGTTCGGATTTTAGTTATTTTGAATTCACTTGGGCTAATTTTTGTTTATTAATTATTTTTAGGACTAGTTGTGAAGCATTTTTGGGCTTAGACAAATTCTTTGGTTGAAGAGAGCTTTGCCACGTTAGTTGTGCCATGTCAGTTGCTTTTCCACATCAGCATTAGTGTTGGGCCAACTTTCCACATCTGAATGTGTCCAGACCTAAAGGCCACTTAGGGTATTGGAAGGGGGCTGATGTGACTTCATTTTTTTACAAATCCCATATAACATTTTATGTTTTTACAACCATTCCAGACTTTCACTTCTTCATATTTTTCATGTTTTCTTCATTGTATTCATGTTTTCTTCACTATTATCTCTATTCTTACTTCGGCTATGTATTTTCATTTTCCTTTGTGCTGTAAGAATACTTCAATGGAGAGGTAAATTTTTTAATTGATTTCTTGAGGAAAATGCAATTAAGCTTTGGGGTTTTTATTCAATTATCTATTTTTTTCTTGTTTGCTCTTGATAATTTAATCTATGTGCTTGATGTATGACATTAATCTATCCATGCATAATACTTAATTGGTGTCTCTACATTTAAAATATTCTTTGTTCATGCTTAATGGTGTGAGTTGTTATTTCACAGTTGCTTAATATGTGGGTAAGGTTAAATAATGTATGTGTTGCTTAATCATATAATGAAACTCATTTTGATCTTCGCTTAGTTGGTTGAATTCGAGTGTAATAAGAGTGGAACATGGCATCAATTTTGTAACTTGGGATAAGTGAAGTTGCATTCGAATCAGGGAATCAATTCGTTTTAATTATTATTTCATTCATCATCGATCACTCTTGGTTCTTAAATTTGCCAACCCCACTTTCGTGTTTGAATCTTTGATTGAAAATGGTCACTAAGAGATGACCTAGGATCACTTCCTAGTACTACATTTTAACTATTTTATTTGGTTGGGCATGGCCTTAATCAATTATCTTAGCGCAAATCCTCGACAACAATGCCAAAAACTTTTTGATTGTCCAATAAGGATCTAATTTTTCCAATAAGTGTATTGATTTAATTGTAATACAACAAGGTCGTATCTACATGGATTTTTGGTTTAATAAAACAGTAACCTAAGATCTATTTAAGTTTTTTAATGGAACAATGATAAAAGTGGACAATTTGAAAGCACAATTTACTCTAAATAATGAAAGTAAGTGATGTTGATAATGATGTTGAGATTGAACTTGGTTACTCTTTCCCTACTGCACTGTCTTTAACCCACTATAATTTATGTTCACTACTTTACTATTCCTAAAAGTACTCTTTATTATAATTCTAAACCCATCCATGGCATTTAGAACCTAAGATTATCAGACTCAGTGTGATTCCTCACCCCTATTGAATGACTTCTTGCATTAAGAGCAAGACTTTTTATCAAGCTATAACCTCAGATCTATTCCTAACATCTAGCAAGCATTAGAAGATTCGATTGGATTTAAACATAAACTAGTTTCCACTCAATTTAAGATGATGAAGTAAGATGATTGATCAAGTCATCAGAGAAATAAAAACAAATCAAATAACCAACATGTAAAGCAACAACATAACATATATTGAATTAATGTAGTACAAAAAGTCATAGAAGTTACATCCAATCCCAACAAGGAAGAGTTTAGTTGCTCATAATAGTGATTTTTAATACAAGTGCAAGGAGTTTATCCTCCTCCCATGGTTCTTTATAAGTGTATTATAATGGGTCTTAAGAACTCTTGAACTAAACTACAAAATCAACATATAAATAACAAATCAAGGCTATGTTTTTATATAAATAAAAATGTGTTGCTTCAATTCTCAAGATGATGGTCATCCATGATGTTTCCTCCCTAGGTGGGTTTCCTCCATGCTTGAGCTTATGGCTTGGTGATCACTAGTGGAAATTTCCTTTCTATGAAGGTTTTCTTTAAGGCTTATTGACAATTCTGGTGCTCGAGATTTGTTGTAGTGAAGGTTTCATTATTTGTGGCTTAACACCAATATCGTTGTTCAACCACAAAACTTATATTTGAATCTTTAGCAAACCGCCTTACGGTGCTCAACGTCATCTTTAGCAAACCAAGTTGAAAGTTGGCATGAGTCAGCCCCGATCGAAGATCAACCCTAATCGGTGAAATACAAATAAGGTAAAGATAGATATATGCATTGGAATATAATGGACTATGGTAGGACCCTATCACTTAAATTCTCTTCTTTCAATTTTTCACATACCAAATGAACCACATTTCAAGAAAAGGAACTTTGTCAAATGAGAGATAAGTGCATCCAACTATCAAAATGTTGCTTAAAGGAAAGAAGAATCTTCAATGCATGGAGCACACTGATGCATCTTTTATGTCCAAGTTCATTAAACCTCAAGAAGTCATCCAAGTGAATTTGAAACTGCTTAGTGGCCAAAAAATGATCTGCAATGAATCTTTTCTTCCATGCCCATATAAAATTATCCATCAAGAAAAAAAAGTAATGAGTTCAAATTGCAAAATTGATAAAATGTTGTCAAAATCTTTTTGTGCCTTAAAATAGCTTTGTAAGAACATTGTTGTTTTTGTTTAATAACTTAAAAGAGAGTGTTTAACCTTGTAGATGTCAAAAGATGCAACTCTTTTGTAGTGAGAAACTTTATGATCTTTTAATCATATCCTAAACAATTTCTTTGTCAGTATCTCTAACCAATATAAATCTATTGTGTGATTGCACACATTTAAATGATACTTGAAAAAAATTACAGAAAATTTTTTAGACATAATTCAACCTTCCCTTCATGTGTTATTTATTTTTCACATTTACCTATGCTTGCTAATTCTTAAAATAAAGACAATACTTACTAGAAGAAACACTACTAGATCTTCATCTTTCATCTTCACATTCAATTCCCTTAGTTCTATCAAAATCGACTTCATCTTCACATTTATATTCCATTTTTTTAAGTTTTGTTGTTCTTGATTAGGGTAACCAAGGCTCACTTTGCAATAAAGTTTCACAAGTTGCTATTGATGATCTTGTAGGATTCAAGATCTTGTTTGTCTTTATACAATTTCTTATATAATATTTTTAAGAACTTGAAATTAGTGGATTGACTTAATCAAAGTGATGAAACCATTCGTGTAAAGGTGAACCAAAATGATTTTTGGACAAATCTTTGACTTAATTGATTCAAAGAAAACTACATATACTTTTACAAACTTTTAAAAAGTTTGTAAAAGTTCAACCTACCTCCCCTTTCAACTTAGTCTATTTTAACATCCTCCCATTATTAACCTTTTTTTTCCTACCTAACCAGTGTCACCGACATAACCTTCATCAAGTGCACTCTTTGTTAAAAGTATTGTCATCGATGAAAAAATTTGAATTACTTACATTTTTATTTGATTAGACTCAAATCATATCTCTTTAAATCATTAGTGTTAAAGAAACCAATCTTCAACTTTAACATACGATTGCTCACACCACTCTCCTATTTTGATTTGACAAATGAAGAAAAATACTTCAATTTTACATAGTATAGAGTTTTCTTATCATTGTAAAACTTTTTTTTCATATGTTCTTATTCTTACATGTACATTTTAGACAAACAAACTCAAACAAACTACATCAAACCATTAATATAGGAAAAAAAGCCAACTTAAGAAAATTTGACAAAAAAAATTGTTACAAGTGACCACCTTCTCATTATAATTGCACTTTTTTTTTTCAATCTTCTAGCATTGTTCAACGAGCTTCTCTTCTCAACACAGATAGATTATATATGTTTTACATGGAAACATTAAATTTGTTGACATATATACTACATTATAAAATTATAATAAAATATAATTAATTAATAATAAATAATTAACTAAATTAAAAATTATATAGTCAGATTTTCATTATAAAGTTTCATTTTTCTAATACAATTATGAATAATGTATAATCTAGAAAAAAGAAATCTTCATTTTAACTATGTTTTGGTACAGACAAATTCTTACTTTATAAGTATTTTCTTTTGTTTAAAACTCAAATAAGCATCCCTAACGCTTTGTTCGCTTCCGCCGATGGTACTGTTACCATAGTTTTGCTGCGATGGATTTGTGAGTGAAATCATGTTTAAATCCACTAATTTGAAAAAGAATGAAGGAGTGGATTTAGAAAATAACAGTTTCACTTCATCCTCTCTAAATAGCAGAGATTTGAGTTACAAATATATCCCTATATATAATAAAACCACTAAATTATTTATGTGAACTATCATATTTTTTTTTAAATAATTATTATATATATTATTAATTAATTATATATATACATATTATTAATTATTATATATAATATATTATTATTTATTAT
>Ga0209589_1006866_pt1 | contig 18581 bp, 11 predicted proteins | sample CowpeawhiteBW_FD_187525 | JGI IMG/M metagenome (GOLD analysis project Ga0209589, IMG submission 187525) | Root nodule microbial communities of legume samples collected from California USA - Cow pea white BW (SPAdes) (version 2) | ecosystem: Host-associated > Plants > Roots > Nodule | place: USA...
ATATATATTCCTAACCGTCTTAAAATCTCATCAAACAAAGATAGGTAGGTTAACCTATTTATATTTATATCTATATGCATATATCCATAATCTATATCTATATCTATCTATATATTATAATATTATACAAATAAAAGGAACTTTTTTAGGAACATTTTGAACACATAAAAAAAATCAACAATAAAAACAAATATATTATTCCAATAACATTTTTATGTTCTACAATAAATTTTAAAAGCATATCAATACTTTCTTAACATAAATCTAGAAAATTATTAATAATATTTTAATTATAGTAATAGAATGGTATATATATAAAAATATTTTCCATGATTAATAATATAAAAATGGTTGTTAATTTATTTTGCATAATACTTCGTAATTGTATATGTGTTTTAACATCTCAAACGGAAAGCAATAACAAAATAAATCAAAGAACAAAATACATGGATAAACAAATAAATATAAATTGTTCTTAAATGCTCTCAAACTTTATATGACATTCCTTATAAGGTGAAATCACCCATCTCTCAATCTTAATAGTCTTTATTAAAACATTTTTTCTAATAACATGCTTTGGGGCGTCAAGAGTATCATCTTCGATCAGAGAAGTGAGAGCAACATCAAAACTCAAACCAATTCTTAAAGACAGAACTTTATCATCATTTGACTTATGTGAGAATTTAGTGAGTAAATCTTGTACAAAATGAGGAAAACTTAGAAAATTTATAAAGTGGAATAGGTTAGGAAGAAAATTTTACAAATATGTAAATTATTTATAAACTTCTGCCGTGTCAACGAATGTGATATTAAAACACATGCAATTAGGAATTAAAAAGTTTGGGACAATGATACATGTAAATATACAATTACAAAGCTTTACCAAAGACTTCAAAATCACATTTCTAAACTCTTGCACCATGTTTTCATTTCAACATTTTTTAACTTGAAATGATTATTGAAATGTAGGTAGATCAAGCTTGCGACAAAGTCTTATCCATGAGTTGGTCAAACTCTTTTGAAAGTTTGGCAGAATTTGTATTTTGTATACAAAAATCAAATTGGTGGAAATAGATTTGAGAATGTGGAATATAAGTCAAGGACAGAAGTGTAAAAAACTCATTAAAGGATGTACCTTATCATTAGTTTCAAGAACCTTAGAGCATGATTTCTAGAGTAACATAGATGCATCTCTACCAAATAGCACAAAAGTCGTTGAATCTATTTCATCCATGACTCTAGCCTTAATTTTATATCTGTAAAGATGAAATGAAAACATGTTACAAAATGGGAATGAAAAGGAAATGCAATGTAAATGTAAATGAAATTAGCATATATTTCATAATGATTATATTTCCATATACTAAGGCCGCAACATTTCAAAAGAATTTCAAAAATTTTATGTTAAGTAAATATTGATATTCTTTTAAATTTTATTGATTTGAATTATCTATTTTATTATTAATTGAAAATCATTTTTATATATACCATTATATACTATAATTAAAATATGTAGTCAAAACATGTACCATTATCCATGAATATCCATTATGAATTTTACTCGCAAATATTAGTAATTATATTTATGTTTTTATTCCAAAATGTAGATAAGCTCTTGATCGTCTTATATAGTGTTTTTGAATTGTTTTACAACTATAAGACAATCTCCTTTCGGTGTTTAATAGACTTTGTATTTTGAAAATTTTTCCAAAACATTTTTATCATTCAACCTTCTTTCTAAAGTTAATATCTTTTGGTGGTTAGTGTTGGGAATCCAAGTGTGAGTCTAAGTTTCATATTGAGTAAAAATGAAAAAATTGAGCATCATATAAGGATGAAGACGCATAAATCCATCATTTTAAGATTTTAGATTAAGAGTGATGTCATATATGGGTTGGAGTTATGTGTCATTGGTATTTATCTTCCCGGTGAGTCTAAGTTCTACATCAAATAAAAATAAAAAAATTGAGCACCATATAAAGATAAAATGCATCCATAACATTGCATTAAAAATTGTAGGACAGAAAGTCAACACATCACCCCTTTTCAATGGATAAAATTGACTCCTAGAAATAAATAATCTCTTCATTTTTCTTGATTCTCATGATTTTTAATTAATCTCCCCCTGAATGAGTTATGTTTTTGTATTTCTCCTTTGACGTAGTGTATAAACATAACTGATATATCATTGCTTCATGGTGATGCAAGAATTTTAAACTTTATTAAAAAATGTAGTTATGTCCGTTAATATTCGATAATCGTTAGGAATTTCTATATTGATTTTTTTTTTCTCTTATATTATTTTATACTTATTAAATTGTGATGAAGACTACGAGTATAGAAATAGTCAAGATAAAATTTTGTGAAAATCATTTTCTAAACTTACTAGTAATTTGGTCTTTCTCTCCAATATATGAGTCTTACGAGTATTTGTTTCATTTTTAAATTTGACATTAGACTTCACCGTGTCATTCAGAGAAAAAAATAATTTATTTTCACTACTTAAAATTGCTACATCTACTATCTCATGCCAGATCCATGGAATATTAGGATTTCCACCGATATAATAGTTAGGACCTGAAGAAACTTTAATCCATAATTTATATATATATATATATATATATATATATATATATATATATATATATTATAAACAGTTAATGTATAATTTAAAATATTTTTTTAATTTTAATATAGTTTACATTTTTAACATTTAAAAAAAAAATCTATATAAAGGTTTTAGCGGGTACCGATAATAGTATTGAGTATTCAATATGTGTTCATGATGTTTAAATATCCATTCTTTTGCCAAAACTTTTCATTGTAAAAACAATTAAAAATTATTTTATAATGATAGTATTTATCACATTTTCTTTTATGAGTTCCTTGGTCTCCTTTATGATTTAATATCCCCAGTTGAAATCATCACAATATTTTCCTTCTCCAGAATGACTGGATTCAACATTTGTGAAAATCACCCAACTTTTTATATTTTTCTTTTCCAAGATTCTACTTCTGTGTCTTGACTTGTGTGTCTTACAATGATTCCCAACAAGTTTGCTACAATCTAATGTTTATGTTGTGAGACTTAACATCACATAGTCAAACTTCATTAACATCATTTCACCAATTTTCTTTCTACTGCTTTGCTAATAAAATATCTCATTTTAATGATGAGATAGGTAACCATGAAAAATATTTTTCTACGAATTAGACACTTAATACTTTTCAAATGATTTGTAATTTGTAGATATTTTTTATTTTTGTTTTAGTAACTTCATGAACTCATTATGTTAATCTCAATTAAACAAAAATAAGAGAAGAAAAAAGTAAATTGATATCTGCGAAATAACCTATTCATCCTACAAATGCACACGGCAAAAGAGAAGAAAATATAAAATTGTTCCAACATGTCACACACACACCAAAAAAGGAGACGAGAAAAGGAAAATATGATCTACTGAAGCATTCTGACAAGGGTTAATTACATTTATAATTCCTTGACTATTTTACATTGGTAAAGAACTAAAATATAATTAAATTATACAAATAGTACGAAAAAAAACTGATCACATTTAAAAAATATAAAAAATAAGTTACCTAAACTAACTATTTATAGTATTAAAACTTGAAATATAAAGTTCATAATTGGAATAACCAAAGTATACTTAAATCATATGTATAAAAGGATCAAAGATGCAGGTGTGATGTATGGATTCAAACCATTAACACTTGTTTTGGATTACTTGAAAATTAAAAACAAAGGTTTAGGCTTGAGCAAAATATTCACAGTTTTGCTGTTGTATATGTAAACTGTGAAATCGAATGAAAATAGAAAAGTAGCACAGACAACATATTTGTCTGCTTCTGCGACATTTCTTGCAGCATCCACTGAAATTGCATCACAAAAGATTCAAATAAACAAATAGATTTCTGGTTGAATCTAACCATTATCCAAACTATCATATAGAATTATGACAACACTCCCGCAACAAAAAAAGTACCATATTGCAACTCCTTGATTGCTGCACTGCTACGCTGTTAACCTGATATATCAACACAGGCAGTCCCATATAGCCACATAGCATGTCACAATCATAGACGGCACGCCAACAGCCATCACTACAATACTATGATTACTACCATTGCCATAATTATGTTGCTTACCAAAACTATTTCAACAAGTTTAATCCTTTATGCTAACCCAAATTGAGAAAAACAACCTTAACACCCACAAGCCTACTAATAACATGGTTGGGATAGATATCAGATACAAGTATTATAAGACGCAGTGCTAAACACAGGTTGAAAGTAACAATAATTCAAACCATCCGACTGAAATATGCTCAATTAAGATTTTCAGTGATCGTGACATACACAATTGGTAAAGAGAAAGACTAAAATAGTACACCTCCACGACCAACAACAGCAACAGGGTCTTAAATAGAAGGTTCTTTTTTTGATGTTGATGCAACAAATGCAGAATTAGTAGAGTAACAATAATTCAAATCATGAGACTGGATTATCCTGAATTAAGATTTGAAGTGATAGAGACATACTAAATTGATGAAGAGAAAGACTACACATTATCTCCATGATGAACAACAGCAACTGAGTCTTAAATAGAAGGTCCTACTGATTTATCAAGTGCATGCAACAAATACACAATTAGTAGAGAGAAATTTCACATGAAGCAGCTATTATGCACTAGGGATCTACTCCTTGGAAGACTTGTTGATAAGAGACTTGTGAATGTGAGGAATGACTCCTCCACCAGCAATGGTTCCTTTTATCAGGGTATCCAGCTCTTCATCCCCACGAATGGCCAGCTGTAAATGCCGGGGAGTGATACGTTTCACCTTGAGATCCTTGCTAGCATTCCCTGCAAGCTCCAATACTTCAGCAGTGAGATACTCCAAGATTGCGGCAGAGTAAACAGCAGCTGTAGCCCCAACTCTACCATTCGCGGTTGTCCTCGACTTCAATAGCCGGTGGATACGACCAACTGGAAACTGCAAATTACAACATACAAGAACCTCATGTAAGACAACATACGACTTTGCTACTCCTTAGCCCAATGGATCAATAGTTCCCACAAACTATATGCTACCATATTCTGTGGAATCAGAATACAATGATTTGGTCAAAACATCAAAAAGGTTGGTGAAATTATAGTAAACTCATATCACATTAAAACAGAAATTTTTGGAGACATGACCCCTACATAACATGCTTCAATCTTCTAGCTACCTAGAAGGGACTGATTTCAATTTCTAAATCCAAAGGCTTTAATCTTCTAGCTACACCAACTAGGGACTGATTTCAATTTCAAAATCCAAAGGGTCACCTAAGACAGTTTAGTTCTTTCAATTCCTCAATCACAGACGAGAAACCAAATATAGTCAGGTAAATCTCCCTAAACAGATGAACTTTTGGTTGTAGCATATCAGAACCATGCCAGTAATATTAGAAGCATTTGTAATTTGTAATGGAAAATAAACAAAAGCAAACTAATATGTAAGCAAATTATCTGACTCTAGATAAGTTTGTTTACACAATATCGCGACCTACATCTAAACATCAACAGTAGAAATTTTCAGGTCTAACTGGACTCGAGTTGTCTTATGGGCTGCGATAAACGCGTTTACATTATGTCGATGCAGCTCCAACATATTTAAAATAACAATCCAAGTGTTTACATAGCAAAAGTCAGTCAAAATTTACATAGACTCAACACTGACTTAAAAAATGTCAAAATGACAAGAACAAAAACAAAAATGTCAAACCAACATGTGTTCGTGAACGAGTACGCTGCAATCAAACTTACTAACTCAGTATACTCGCATTAAACCTTCCAGATAATTAAAAGAAAAAAGAAAAATAAAAACTTTCAAAGAAAAAACAGACACCAACATTTGATTTTTTTTCCCTCTCCCGCTGGTCAGAACATCCCACGGAAAAAGCACAGCTAATATCTACGAAACCCGACAACAAATGGCTCACATTGCGTTACCCCAATAACGAGGGTTAAGAAAAGAAAAGAATTTACAGAATGAGTGCGTGGAGATTTTGCAGGGCTAGGAGGGAATCGGAAGAGGTAAAGGAATGAGAAAGGAAGGGAGATCTGAGAACCTGAAGGCCGGCACGAGAAGAACGTGAAATCGGCTTCTTCTTGTCCTTATCTTTGTTGGCGGCAGAGGTTTTGCCGGTGATCAACCCCTTCGCCCCTTTCCCGGACATCTTTTACCGCCAAAACAGTACGAGGTGTTGCGCTGAGAGGAGAGAGAAAGGTAGAGAGAGAAGATGAAGGCAGGTCTCAGACTCTGATGAATGAAGGTAATCTGTAATCGACACAGAGGAAAGGGATTTGAGGTTGTTTCTTGGTCCTTCCTACCACGCTTCTTTATTTATTTATTTTTTCCGCACACGCATCCGCTGACCCTCCAACTTTCTTCTAATTACATCGCCACCCCAGTTTTAAGACTATTTACTTGTTTTCACCGTAAACTGGTGTTTTAAAACTTTACCCGAATTCACCAATCCGACCTTGTTAGAAACCGAATTAAAAGTTAGCCCAACGCATAATTAAATTGGATAAAACTCAGGCAGTCCCTAACAAATGCGTTATAATATTTATATATTGGTAGCAGTTTGGGATGTTATTTTATTAATGGTAAATAGGAATGGTAGTGGATATGGTTAGTAGTTGTATGTTATTCGTTTGATTAAAAAATATGTATGTGTTATATATATCTTATTACACTGGAGTACTTAGTTTGGAAAGTACTAAAGATTAATTTTAAATTTGGAAGTTTTTCATGAAATATTTTTTAAAATTTATTTTGAATTTTTTTAAATAAAACTATCCAAAAAAACTTAAATAAGTTGCATTTCAACAATATAAATCCAAATTATGTTAATCTAAAACATATATCTAAAATTAGTACTTAAAACATAACTAAATAATACTCAAAAACATAAGTGTAATATGATTATAATCTCTTAAGCAATTTTAATAGGCAAATGTAAAAGTGTAAATATAATGATATAAATAAAAATAAATCACACTTCAACATTGATATCTTCGTTTTAATATTTTTACTTTGACAACTTATTCGCGAAACAAAGAACTTACAAAATAATTCACATAGTGATATTATTGGTAAATTTGAAATGAAATATTAAAAAACTAAGTTACTTTTGTCTATTTTGAAGAGTCTAAAAGGAAAATAGCTAATTAATTTTAAATTAAATATATTTTTATTACTTGAATTATAATATGCAAATTTTGATTTTATTTCTTTCTTAAAATTTGATATTATTTTGTCCTCTTGGATATATTGTATTTATTAATTTTTATATTTAATTTATAAAACATAATTATCAACAATATGTATAATTTTATTCAATTAAAATTTATCAGTGTGAGATCTTGCTAAACACATGGGTTCCTTTTAATCTATAAAAAATAAAGACGTTTATATACTAGTTTAGTTTAACCAAATAGATAAAATAATATCAGTATAGTTTCATATAATGAGTAAAAAACGTATTTGAGATTTGAATGATCGATTTTAACTTAGATAAACAAGTTACATTTGTATAATTTTCATTATACATCTCTTATCGAATTTTAAATTTTGACCGTATAAGATTTATCTTAAATCTACTTGTGACCATTAAAAAAGATATGAGAAATTCATACATATATATTTCTATTCGACCGGTCTGACACTCCTATTTTCTATATGTTTTAGTCTTTAAATTATTTTAGTTTTCAACCTCTCTAATGCAAAAGATTATTGATAGTCCAAACCGTTCGGGTTGTACTTGCATAAAGTACTCTAATACTTAAGTTTGTAATTGTCCGAGTACAAGTTATATTGAATATTATAATTATGGAACCCAACTACCCTACTTGGACTTTTTATTTATACTATTCATAATGGGTTTTTACTTAGCATGGCCTAATCAGGACCTAAACATACCTCAATGTTATTATTTAGTAGTTGATTTAGGGTCTATCTTTGCTAAATTACATTTAGAATGTTTAATCATATTGAATCATCGAGCATGTCCTACTGATCGGACATACCTATATGACCAACTAGACCCTCTAATTGGTCTTAACTTGGTCAACTACCTCTTGATGTTTGACCGACATGTTCATATTATACAATATATATATATATATATATATATATATATATATATATATATTATATATATATATTTTATGTAATAGTTTCCTTTACAATTACACACACAAACAAACCTATATTTTTAAAAAATTTACAAAACATCTTTCCCAAGAAAATTAATCAACTAGCTCTTTCAATTTTTTTCTTCATTTAGAATCTTATCTTTTATTCTTATTAATTTTATAGTTTCATACATAAAATATGATTATCATCAATATTTTATGTACTAGTTCTAAACATGTCAAATCTTTCAAAATTTGAATTTGTGGCCCTTGATATTATGAGGAAAAATAACTTATATTGAATATTAATTGTTGTAATACATTTATATGCAATGGGTCTTGGTGATTGATAAGTGTGATAATTACCTATTATTTACACTTCTTAGAACCTCTTAATTGTCTTTTATTAATGTATTTTGTGTTAATCCCATGAAAGAATTTAGGATTTTGTTATTTTATTTCAAAAAATAGGTTTACTTTGATGTTTATGGACTTTTGTAGAAAAGAATGGAAGATTGAAGAAAAATCACTAGTAGCTGCATGGAGTCACTCGCCCAGCTACCTAGACGTGCTCGTCCGGCGACCAAGACTCACTAGCCCAGCGAGGAAGGCTTGTTCGCCCAACGTGAATGTTTACTGGCCCAATGAATATCACTTTTTGCTTAAACATTAAAAGTGTCGAGACTCAAAGAAAAAACACAATTTTGGTTTGGGGAACACGACTGGAACTCAAGACAGAGGCTGAGACACTTCTGGGCTTAAATGATTCATCTTTTTTCATTCATTCTACCATTCCAACTCCATTTGTGCTCTAGATGTATAGGAGTAGCTAAACTCCATTTCATTGGGGTTGGATATAATGTACCTGAACTCATTATAGTTTCATCTATGCAATAGAATTTCTTTCACTGCTTTTGTGTTCTATCTACATTATTTTCGTGCATGATGAAATATCTATGCATTTTTGTGGTATCTAATCAATTGAAAGTGTTTTGGAACCCTAGACATGAATAGAACAACCTAGAGGTTTGGTTCTAGACATAGACCAAAGCTTTTGGTCATTCTAGACATCGTTTTTAATGTGTCTATTGTGTTTAAACATCTAAGGGATTAGTATTTTTACATAAAAGTTCAAAACATGCCCCTAAGGGATTAGGGCTTGAATACCTTTGATGTCAATGCTTAAGTAGATTAGAGATATATAGTGTGAGATGATTGCTTAGAGTTATGGTCATGAATTCCAACCTCAATGAGTCTTTGCCTTGATTATTTTATCACTTTCAAGTTTAGAAATATCTATGTTTTCACTTGTTTCGAATTAATCTATGATTACATTCAATGCTTAAATTAGTTAGTACGCCTAATTAACTAAACAAACACAATTCTCGTGGGAAAACAATACTTGGACTTACCATTTTTATTACTTGCATGACTTGATACACTTACCAAAGTCTTAACAGTGATGTCATTAAAGAAATAAAATAAAAATCTAAACAACTAATTTGCTCCTACAACAAAAATATCGTGAAAATGAATTTCACAAATGTTTTGAATTTATTTCATGTCTTTTTATATAGTTGAACAATAGAATGAGCTTTAGGTGAAAAATCATGAGACTAACCCAACTGGTTTGACGCCATTCCCAAAAGTGAATGTAGCAATATCTCTTATTAATATTTTCATGGTCATAAAGAAACTTTCAGAAAAAAAAAAAATAAAACACAAGCATATTTATAAAATGCTTTCATTGAGAGTTGAACTCAAGACCTCCCGCTTACTAAACAGGTGCTCTAACCAACTGAGCTATGAAAGCAATCCATAACTAGTTATGTCCATTTTCCTAAGAGTGAATGTCGCACTATCTCTTATTAATATAAGAGAAATTTTATCATCAAAAGTGTGAAAAAGAAAAAAAAATGAAAGTAATGACAAATAAGATGACAATATAAGTTATCATTGTACACCAAAGAATCTTAAAGAAAACCGGAAAAACATATTCATTATGCTTTCATTGAGAGTTGAACTCAAGACCTCCCGCTTACTAAAGCGGTGCTCTAACCAACTGAGCTATGAAAGCAATCTTTAACATATTTATCTATCTACATAATAAACACTCTAATCAACTAAGTTATCACCTAATTGGTGATGAGAGTGTTAATATATATATATATATATATATATATATATATATATATATATATATATATATATATATATATATATATATATTTATAAAATGACAGAAGAAGTCTCTACATGATGAATTAAGAAAATCGGTCTTGATAATACTAGTGCATTTACATCTCATGTTTTTCATGAGTATTCCAATAACACATTTCATACTCAAAATGGACTTGTGGAATCATTAATAAAATGTATAAAAAAGGTTGCAAGATCATTACTTATGAGAGCTAATTTTCCAATGGCTACTTGGGGATATGCAATTTTGCATACTACGATATTGATTTGCATCAAACCAATAAGTTATAACAAATACTCTATTATGCAGTTGGCTTTTGGTCAGTAACCTAATATTTCTCATTTAAGAATTTTTGGGTGTGGTGTATTTGTTCCAATTTCCTTACCAAAAGGGACTATAATGGGTTTTCAGAGAAGATTGAGAGTATGTGTTGGATATGATTCTCCGTCAACAATAAAGTATCTTGAACTATTAATATGACTTATTTATAGTTCAATTGGTCGATTGTCATTTTGATAAATAAGTGTTTTCAATATTAGGGGGAGAAAGAAAACAATTGAAAAAAAAATATTGGTTGGAATGAATTAATGATCTTGTCTTGATCCTCGTATAAAAGAATGTGAATTGAAAGTTCAAAGGATAATTTAGTCAATCAATTACCATATGTTTTTATTGATAGAAAAAGGGTAATTAAATCATATATATCGGCTGTTAATGCTCATATATATCGGCTGTTAATGCTCTAAATAGAATTGATATTAATTCATAACATGCTTGAAGCATGGTAGGCCTATTAGTTGCAAAGTCACGCTTGAAGCATGATAGATCTATTGGTTCCAAAGATTAAAACTCTTGAATGAGAAAATGAGCTAAAAAGCAACATGACCTAATCGAAAAGGTGGATAATCCCAAAAGATTTAGTTGACATGATTAATGATTTATTTCTAGAAGAACATATATACCTAAAATTGTTGAAAATGATAACATCTCAATAAATTATGTCATGAATAAGATAATATGGAACTAAAATGAAGTCATCATTGATGAGACTTTTGCATATATATATATATATATATATATATATATATATATATATATATATATATATATATATATATATATATATATATATATATAGCGATTAATGTTATAAGTGACAATGAGGATCAAGAACCAATGATCATTGAAAATTGTCGACAAAGAAATTGTTGACTAAAATGAAAAGAGGCAATGGAAGCATAATTAGATTTGCTTGCTAAATGAAAGGTTTTTAGACTTGTAGTTCGCACACCTAAGGGTGTAAAACCCGTTGGGTACAAATGATTTTTTGCATAAAAACAAAATAAGAATGGGGAAATTGTTAAATACAAAGTATGATTAGTTGCTCAAGGTTTTTTCACAGAAAACCTATTATTGATTTGTGAAGAAACATATTCACTTGTATTAGATGCAATAATGTTTCGATATTTGATTATCCTAGTTGCACAAGAAGGGTTGCATTTACATCTCATGGATGATGTTATAACTTATTTGTAAGATTGTTTTGAGAATGATATTTTTATAAAAATCCCTGAAGGATTTAATATGCCCAACAAGGTAAATTCTAAAGAGGATTATTCAATAAAATTGAACAAGTCTCTATATTGATTAACGCAATCAGGACGTATGTGAGTACTTGTTAAAAGAATAGTATAGTAATGATCCTATTTATCCTTGTATTTATATGAAAATATAGAAAATGAATTTTCCAGAATTTTTGTTTATGTAGATGACATAAACATCATTGGAACTCTCAATGAGCTTACAAAAGGAATTGATTGCTTAAAGAAAGAATTTGAGATGAAGGATTTTGGAAGGACAAAGTTTTGTTTGAGAATATAAATTGATTATTTAAATAAAGGGGTTTTTGTACATCAAGAGACTTATATAATGATGTGCTTAAAATGTTCTAAACGAACAAGTCACATTCATTATGCACTCTAATGGTTGTGAGGTCGTTAGATGTTAATAAAGGCTCTTTTAGACATTAAGAAAATGACGAAGAACTAGAGCTGTCAAAATGGGTCGCCCGGCCCGACCCACTACGGGTTGGCCACTTGGTGGGCCAACCCAACCCGACTCACTTATAAGCGAGCCGAAAAACTTTGAACCCGACCCGGCCCACCACGGGTTGATGGGTTAAACGGGTTGGCTCACTAGCCCACTTAATTAAAATAAAATATAATTTTTTCTTAAGTCATAAATTATAATTCAGATTAAAATTTAAATAAACTTCAATACAATCTAAGTACAATCCAAAATGATGTTAAACTCCAATACAAACCAAAAAAAATAAAAATAAATTACTATCTAAGATCAAAGCATTCTTGTCACTTATCCAATCATAATGTTAGAGTCTTGAATGGATAAATCCACAACATTTTCATCTCTTGAAGCATCTTCTTTATCCCCATCTATTTGGAGTTAAAAATTGGTGGATCGGGTCAAAAATTGACTCGTACTAACATTTGTAAAAAAATTTCAACCCAACCCGGCCCAAACCCATGGTGGGCCAGGTTGGCCCACGGGTTCTGACCCACTTTGACGGCTCTATGAAGAACTTCTTGGTCCAGAAGTATCGTATCTCAGTGTTATAAGAGCACTAATGTATCTTGCTAATTATATTCAACCTGATATTGCATTTATTTTAAAAATTTGTTAAGTAAGACATATTTTTTCACCTGCAAGAAGACTTTGGATTGGAGTAAAACTTATACTTTGTTACCTTAATGGTACTATGAATATGAGCTTATTTTATCCAAATGATTCAAAATCAGTTCTAATGGGTTATGCAGATGTAGATTATTTATCAAATCCTTACAGTGATCGATCATAAACAGGATATTTGTTCACATGCGGTGGCACAACAATTTCATGGCGATTTGTGAAACAAACCATAACAGCTACATCATCAAATCATTTAGAAATTTTAGCATTACACGAGACAAGTTGTGAATGTGTTTGGTTAAGGTCTATAATTCAACATGTGCGACAAACTTCCAATCATGGCCCAATTGCTTTTTAAACCTGATTACTGACTTGTTTACGCTAATTACAAACTAGTTAATTCACCCTACTCCGTTCAGCATAACCGTCCGAACGACGCAACACATGATTTGTATAAATGGACACAAGGGTAAAATCCTAGGGGCAATCCAGTTGCTGGTACTGTGAGGGATCCACTTGGTCATCGAGCACTTGTTGACTGTTACATATAACTTGCATAAACGGATACCAGGGTGGAATTTTGGAGGCAGTCCAACTGCGGGAACTATTAGGGTTCGTTCAGTCACCGAGTGATTGTTGATCGCATCACTTCAAACCTTCTTTGAAGTAATCTCACTCTCGCAGCGGTCGACCGACCGATTAGACGGTCGATCGACCCATACAATACGATTTGCATTAACTCGTATCCCATTGAATTGTATCATTTGAGTTACATTTTATATTTATAAATAAGAATCTTCCTATTAGTAATATGATACATAGAAAAGTTATTCTCCATTTTGTCTTGTGTCTTTTTTCTTCTCTCTATTATTACCTTATTTTATAACATATAAAAGATTTTTGGTATTTAAAATAAAATAAAACCAAAAGTAACGAATGTACAAGTTCAAATAAAATTTTATGAAGAAAATTATAAGAGAGAATTTGTGGAAATTAGCTTATTCCTAAATTAGTTTCAGTTTAGACATGAACTAGTTTTCGTTTATGTATATACTAATTTTAGTTTATAGAAAAATTCATTTTATTTTTTCTTCATATTTCCGTCTCCTAAAAGAGTTGTGAATAAATTTGTCTCCTCTGAAGGACCAATTTATAATCAATGAGTCAAAAAATCATACAACGAATTTCTTTAACGTTTTGTCCAAAGGACCAATACTTATATCACGCTCTCCTACTTCTTAAACATTATGTTTATTTTATAGAATACTTATGGTTATCATTGAATACTTGTCGTGTATATTCTACTAATATTAACTTTTTCTTTAATGTATTTCCATATAAACACTTTGAAAGTGAGTCTAAAGATGTGTCTTTAAGAATATTCCAAGGTAAGGAAGCTATTTGTATTTTCAGACAATGCATTTAGTGAAGAATTCTAATCCATGTGTTCCACACAGTTTGAAGAAACAAGATAAATCCATGATTTTGCTTTGAATATATACTGGTTCTTGATATTATAAAATATATTAAAAACTTTTTTAACACTTCTCTCTAACAAAATCAAGGGTCCCCTGTGGCAACTGGTTAGAAGATTACAAGGCTAGCTTCCCCTGGTTATTGGCACCATACCTTTGCAAAGGTGATTATGGTATGAAGTGAAAAAACACCAAGTAGCTCATGACCATTGTAAAGAAGCGAATAGATATTAATGCCTAAAGAATATATGAATTTTCTTTTTCCATTTCAACATGGGAAAGAATTGTAAATGTATCAAACAAATACAGAACAGGATTTTAATTACATTGCACTACCACAGTCCAAACCTCTTGCTTCAACCCTTGACTAAAATAGATTTAATATCAAACAAAATCTATGCTCCAAGCAAGACCTAACCTTCATCCCCTTCCACCACTTCAACAGCTACCACCTAATGTTGACCCAAAAATACTCAAAACTGCACTTGTCTAGAAGGATGAAATTCTTGGAACTTCAACTGGGAAATCGTGGATCTCATCCATCCAAGGGTTCTTCTCTTTGGCAGGGTTGATGGTCCTGAGAGCCTTCCACACTGCACTGTTGCACTTGAATCCAGACCCGAATGCTATCTGCCATGTTCTATCACCCTTCCTCATCCTCCCTTTGGCTTCTGTGTAAGCCAATTCATACCAAAGAGAACTGCTGGAGGTGTTTCCAAAACGGTAAAGTGTCATCCTTGATGGCTCCATGTGCCAAGTGGAAAGCTGCAAGTTCTTCTCAAGTTCATCTAACACAGCTCTGCCTCCGGCATGGATGCAAAAGTGCTCAAAAGCCAGCTTGAAGTCTGGAATATAAGGCTTGATCTTCATCTTGAAAACCTTCTTCCCAACCAATGTGGCAAAGAATAGGAGTTGTTCGGACATTGGAAGGACAAGAGGCCCCAATGTGGTGATGTTTGTTTTCAAAGCATCACCAGCAACTGCCATCAAATCTTTTGACAAAGTGACACCAACCTTGCCATTGGCATCTTCCTCTTGGATAACACAGCCGAAGCACTTGTCATCAGAAGCCTTGTTAGTGCGAACTGTGTCAACCAGCCGGTATTTCGATCTTCTTTTATCAGAGCTTTTGTTGGAAAGCAGAATGGCAGCACCTCCCATACGGAACAAACAATTGGAAACAAGCTTGGATCGGTCATTCCCAGGGTACCAATTCAAGGTGATGTTTTCTGTGCTAACTACCAATGCATAGGAATTGGGGTGGACTTGGAGAAGGTCCTTAGCAAGATCAATTGAAATGAGACCTGCACTGCATCCCATTCCTCCAAGGTTGAGGCTTTTTATGTTCCCTCTAAGCTTATAATGATTGATGATCATTGCAGAAAGTGAGGGCGTGGGGCAGAAGAGGCTGCAATTCACAATCAGAATTCCAATGTCCTTAGGCTTCACAAAAGTCTTAGCAAAAAGCTCATCAATTGCACCAAACATGACAAGCTCAGCCTCTTTTCTTGCCTCTTGCATTGAAGGGTTGGGAGGATCATTGAGAACAGCTTCTGGAAAGTAAGTGCTTTCCCCAAGACCAGCCCTCTCGAGAATCTTCCGCTGGAATTCAAGATTTTCCTCTGTGAAAAAACCACTCCTCCTGGACTGGTCCATGAATATCTTCTTTGAGCATTTGCGAGCTTCTTCAGGCTTGTAACATGAGAAATTGACAAGGTACACGGGTCTTGGACGAGTCATAATGTATAGTGTGGACAAAAACACAATCATGGTGGAGCAAAGAATGACGGATATCAAATTGTATTGTAGATTCTCCCAAATGTCATGGAGATCTTTGAGGGAAAAGGTTGAGAGCTGTGCAGCAATGATCACCACCAGAGGGGAAAGACAGAGGTACATGCCATGAGTGATGAGGTAATGGTAACCAAGTTTCACGTACTTCAATTTCACGGACTTCTTGAAATCTGGAAGGTTCCGCGATGACGGTGGCATCAATGGTGTGTCTGGTTTTGTCTCTGCCATTTTTCCTGTTCTAAATTTCATTTGAACACATTCAGTAATATTAGATAACTTGATACAGTCAAACTCAGCATTTATGCATTAGACTAAACTTTGCTTGAAACAAAAGGGTCAATCAAAAGAAGGTTCTTTTTTCTCAAATCTATGAAAAAATGAGATTGATATGACCATTTATACACAGAGATGTCTGCAAGGTTTGGACAACTCAAAAACAAAATCTTGGATTCAAATTAAACGAAAATCCCACTAAAAATAACAGATTTTCGGACAAGAAATTTGTCATCACTAACAAAATTACAGAGGTGAAACAATTTCACAACTTCTAATCACAAGACACAATAAAGTCCCAGGTAACAATTTCGTTGCTCTCACTGAAGTCAACGAAATCGAAACGACAGAACCAAAGCTCAAGTTTTCAAACATCCCTTTTCTACAGCAAACCATTACGTAAACCCAGATCCGAATTTATACGAAACGGGGAAATACATATACGTATCCGATGGTATACATAAACACTATCATACATTCACATCAACAAATCGAGCTAGAAAAAAAAAACAAACAAACAAAAAAAATCAATAGTGCAACAAAACCCAGTTCCCAAATAAAAAATTAGTACCTTGAAAGGCCAAAGACACCAGAGAACGCAGCAGCGTCGCCCGTGAAATGGAGAGAAGCGGATTAGAGAGAGAGAAAAAACTTAATAGATTTGAATCAGCGGTTGAAAACGAGGTAAAGTTAAAATTGTTAGAGAGAGAGAGAGTGGGTGGCGAAATGCAAGGAGAGTTAGTAACGAAGTTGCGCCTATATTACATTCCAAGATTATCTGATACTAAGGTGAATCTATATATAGAGGGAGGCACCAGAAAGAAGGGTGGGAGGGGAGTAAGTTCGAAAGAACCAAGGTTGAGCCCAAAAACAAAAACTGCATGTCGGGTTTTGGAACGCGTCGCCAATGAATTCACGTTGTTGTTTTTCAAGGGCGGCGCAGTCCGACTTTGACCGTTCGCATCAGAGACGGTCGCTGGCGTTAAATCCAACCGTTGTTATCATACTATTATTTCTTCTGTCTCCAACCCTACTTTACTTCCTATTCTAGACCTCTTTTATTATATACTTTATTTTCATTAATTAATACTTTTAAGCTTGTCTGTCATATATAACTTTTTGTTAATTTTCCTTTTTTTTTTTATGTTGTGAGTGTCGAATGTATTTTATATTTTTAAGACTAGTATTTTTGTCCTTTTTTAGTACTTTTCTTGTAAGGTAGTAAAAGGATTCGTAAAAAGACATGTAATACTTTATATATTTTTCTTGTGTTTCTAGAAAATATTAAATAACTAATAAAAAGTAGTTCAAATGGAAACCTTTTTTTTTTCTTTTCTTTTTTTTAAATAAAGCTAAACATAGTTTCTTTCTTCAAAATTCATTTTATTCAACACACTTTTTAGTCTTTCCAGTAAGTAAAGAAAAGTGATAGGATCAAAATCTTAAAGACCTTAGAAGGAGCAATTAATAACCTTATAAATTATTTAATTATAAAAAAGTTTTATATGAAAAAGATAGTTGTTTCAAAAATATTCATTGACTTTTATAAGTGTTTCTAATAATATAAAAACATATTCACTACTTTTGTTTGTCCATGAGTTAATGGATAACATGTTTGAAAAAAAAAAAAAAAAGCTTAGTTTCTAGTTTTTGTCGTAATATTTAACAAATATGAGTTGATACAAATAATACATCTTGAAAAGTTTTAGATCATTTAAGATAAGCAATGACAAGGGTGATAGTAGGGATGACAATGGAGCGGGGCGGGTACGGGTATCATGATCCCATCCCCATCCCCATAATAAAAATTCATCCCCATCCCCATCCTCAAACCCAACGGGTATACAACTTTTGACCTATCCCCATCCCCACCGGGTAACGGGTATTTTCTTATACCCATACCCATACCCATTTTTTTATTGTTCCATAT
>Ga0209589_1006868_pt1 | contig 18574 bp, 13 predicted proteins | sample CowpeawhiteBW_FD_187525 | JGI IMG/M metagenome (GOLD analysis project Ga0209589, IMG submission 187525) | Root nodule microbial communities of legume samples collected from California USA - Cow pea white BW (SPAdes) (version 2) | ecosystem: Host-associated > Plants > Roots > Nodule | place: USA...
TATATATATATATATATATATATATATATATATATATATATGTATGTGTGTGTGTGTGTGTGTTATTTTAAATATGATTTTTTTTATGTTTTTTTAATTTCTATTAAATTTTTAATAATTTATATTAAAATAAATTTAAATTTAAAAATACAAAAAAATATATAATTGAAAAAATTCTAAAAATATGATTAAAATTAAATATTTAAATTTAAAAAAAAATTAAAAACAAATATAAAATACTATACACATTAAATATATAATATATATAAATAAAATAATTATAATAATATCAATAAAATTAAAAATAAAATAGAAAAATAATTTAAATTAAAATAGTAAAACTTTAAATTTTAAAAAATGAATATATATATATATATATATATATATATATATATATATATTCATTTTTTAAAATTTAAAGTTTTATTATTTTAATTTAAATTATTTTTCAATTTTATTTTTTAATTTTTTATTGAGCATTTTTTTACTTATTTTGTGTTTTCTAAAGTAATTTTCCTTTTAAACTTATATATTTATAATTTTTAATACTTTTAATATGTGTTTTAAAAAATAAAATAAAATAAAAGTTAGAAAACATATATTTTAAAAAGAATAAAAAATATTTTCAATAAAATTAATTTTTTGACTTCCAAAAGTCGACTTCCGATAATGTTTTTTGACTTTCGAAAGTCGACTTCCTGTAATAAATTTTTGACTTCCAGAAGTGGACTTCCGGTGATATATTTTGACTTCTGAAAGTCGACTTTCGGTGATACATTTTGACTTCTAGAAATTGACTTCTGGTGATATGTTTTTACTTCCGGAAGTTGACCTCCGGTGATATATTTTGACTTCCGGAAGTCAAAATATATGACTTCCGAAAGTAATTTTGGGGGTGTGATGTCCATGGGTTTCCTTAAATGGTCAAAGTTTTTTTTAGAATTTAAAGAAATTTTGGAGGTGTAGAAGAAATTTTAGAAGTGCAGGAAGAAAGACCCTTATTACGCCAAGTCCACTAGAAGCTCAAGTTGGGGTCATGATAATCACACAGCTCTCTAATCTTTGAGTTGTCGAGCTTTGAGGATGGAAAGGTTGTCAATACTGGTCCTATATCTCGTTACCTGCAATTAGTTCCTAATTGGATAATATTGATGAAAATCTCAATCCTTTAAAACAACATTTTTATGTGCCCTTCTTGTTTCCTATCGTTTCTGTTCTAGTCTCATATAAAACAAAATCAGGAAAAATTTTCCTTCTAAGCTCATCAAAGACAAAATGTAAGGAGAACTTTCTCGACCTAGGTCAACTTAAGAACACTAAGGCCCAAAATAGTTTTTTCTCTGCTAGAGGAGTGAGTGTTTTATTTATAGAAAAAGAAAAGTCATACATGATCTCCACTCCCCCCAAAGTCGAGAATCTTCCTGTTATAAGAAATATCCAATAATCATATCTTAACTCTCTGTAGAGAAACTCGGCCCAGATCCTGTTCGGCCCAAATCCTGCTTGGCCTAAATCCTGCTCGTCCCAAATCCTATTTGGCCCAAATCCTGCTCGGCCCAAATCCTGTTTGGCCCAAATCCTGCTCGTATTCCTTATTCAGCCTAGATCTTGCTCGGATTCCTTGCTCGTCACCTCGGCCAATGACAAATATTTAATGAAACTCGTCGTTTTATGATAAATATTTATCGGGTCAAAATCGAAATAAGCATGTTGAGGTCGGCCATTCCCTGGACGGTATACAACCCTCCAACCTTGAGTCCTCAACTTGTTGGGATGAAAGGTTGTCATAAACCGTCTATATCTTCTTGTATCAGGTTGGGTCTTCATTTTCTTTCACATTGTCTTTATGTAAGTTTTGTACTTTTTTCATAAATTTGGCGGCGTTCATCTCTAGCTACATAATAAGTTATGATGTGCCTTATTGTACCTGCAAAATAATTAACTTGTTTGCGAAATGTAGGAGCTTCTTGAAAGAAATATTTTTAAGTCACGTGTTAAAGGTCGTCCTCTAGTTACTCGGCCGATAGATGATTAGGCTGAGGACGACCTGAAGTAGCCCTTATCGTACTGAGGTTATAACCAAGCTCGTAGCGAGGTCGGACTGATGAAGCCCTAACTGTATTGAGGTTATGACCAAGCTCGTAGCGAGGTCGGTCTGATGAAGCTCTCAATGTACTAAGGTTATGACCAAGCTCGTAGCGAGGTTGGACCGATGAAGTCCTCAGCATACTGAGGTTGTGATCAAGCTCGTAGTGAGGTCGATCCGATGATTCCCTTAGCGTACTAAAGTTATGACCAAGCTTGTAACGAGGTCAGTCCGATGAAGCTCTCAGCGTTCTGAGGTTATGACCAAGCACGTAACGAGGTCAGACCAATGAAGTCCTTAGCATACTAAGGTTATGACCAAGCTCGTAGTGAGATCAGACCAATGAAGTTCTCAACGTACTAAGGTTATGACCAAGCTTGTAGCGAGGTTGGTCAGATAAGTACCTTAGCGTACCTCGGTTATGACCAAGCTCGTAACGAGGTCGGACTGATTAAGCCCTTAACGTAGAGGTTATGACCAAGCTCGTAGTGAGGTCAGACTGATGAAGTCCTCAGTATAAAACAAGTGAATCATAATGGTAGTTTTTGTTTATAAAGGTTATTGTCTGCTTCCAGCCAAGCTGAAATTTGTAGATTGTACGGGTCGACCTGCTTTAGGCATTTTTGGTTTGGTAGAGGTCGACCTGCTTTAGGCATTTTTAGTTTGGCAGGGGCCAACCTGCTTTTCAGTCGAGTTTAAGTTTCTTTGGTTGCCTTGTAAAATGGGTAATTCATGAGCTATTGATTATAAGGAAAATTAATACAAATGAAAAGTTTATAAAGAGGATATAGTAGACCTAGGACTGACCATTGTCGGACCCCTTCTTGCTTCGAGGTCAACCTAGAGCTCACCTCTCCATTTAGCTTCGTCAAGACTACCACCGCATAAACCTCATCAGAGGTAATCACGAGCCCTCATCGTCGAGAATCAAAAAGACATTTGTCATTTCTTCTCCCTTCCCAACTTCGCCATTGATGCTTTCATCGTGGACTACTTTATCATCGTGATTTATTCACGTCATTGTGGTTGGGACGTCATTTTACCAGCCCCATGGTGGGCGCCACTGTTTTGGTCTCATATCTTAGGGAAACAAAATCGGGAACAAATTTCCTTCTCAGCTCATCAAAGACAAAATGTAAGGAGAAATTTTTCGACCTAGGTCAACTTAAGAACACTAAGGCCCAAAATAATTTTTCCCTTGCTAGAGGAGTGAGTGTTTTATTTATAGAAAAAGAAAAGTCATACATGATCTCCACTCCCCCAAAGTCGGGAATCTTCCCATTATAAGAAATATCCAAAAACCATATCCTAACTCTTTGCCGATAAACTTGGCCAGATCCTACTCGGCCCAAATCCTGCTTGACCCAAATTCTGCTCGACCCAAATCTTGCTCGACCCAAATCCTGCTCGACCCAAATCCTACTCAACCCAAATCCTATTCGGCCCAAACACTGCTCGACCCAAATCCTGATCGACCCAAACCTTGCTCGGCCCAAATCCTACTCAGATTCCTTATTTAGCCTAGATCTTGCTCGGATTCCTTGTTCATCTTAGATCCTGCTCGGATTCCTTGGTTGTCACCTCGATCCATTACAAATAATTAATGAAACTCGTTGTTTTATGATAAATATTTATCGAGTCAGAATCGAAATGAGCATGTTGATGTCAGCCATTCTTTGGACGGTACAATTTCATTACAGGTCATCATTGCCTTTTACCTTACCTCATATGTGTCATTCATCAAACGATCAATGTTGAGTTGCACAAGTAATTGTTCCTTTAACTTTTTAACATCTTTGATGGTTTATTTTTGTATTGTCCTAGTTGTCTGGGGCCCGACTTGATTTTTGAAGGTGGATAAGACGTCCCAAAGTTGACCTAAAGTCTATAGGCCCAGGAATTGAGCCTATGTTTGTCTTATTAATAGTTGATATTTTATAACAATATTTTGTATAAGAGATATATTTTGGTTAGTTGGTTACTATTTTAGTAACTACTTTGCCTAAAAATTAAAGGTTAACTCCCAAGGTCAAGGGGAACTATTCTTTGGCCTCAGTGCTTTAATGCTGCATTTTTTGTTTCGATAAGAGCACTCAATTTTTTACCATAAAAAATTCACATTTTTGACTTTCTCCTTTTTCATTGTTCCTTTGTCTTCTCCGTAGGGCACATTCATTTACACGTTTCCCAGTGTTGTTGTTAGTGCTTGAGGCTCATCTTTTCTTACCGTCTACCATTAGGGTATGTTTTGTTTCCATTTACATGGGGAACTATTATGTGTTTGTTGATGTTTTATCTTTCTTGTTGTTCTCATGATTTACACCCTTATGGTATTTACCATGTGGTATATTCTTGTCGACGTACTGTCAAGGTAGCGATGACGAGGTCAACCTTTGGAACGAGCCAGTCGATATTCGACTGGATTACGTTTGGAAAAACCAAGTGTGTAAAAAGTCCCCCCATGAAGTGCCTACTCTCCCCTTTTTATATTCGGACTATTGTCAATTATTGTCTACTACTCTGAAGTTACAGATTCATTAGGTCTTATGATTGAGGTGGTAGAAATCTTTTAGAGGGAATGTGACCGTTGAGGCATCCGCTCCCTCGTATGATAGTGTAAGGCCTAACGAGTCCATATCATCTTGAAATTGATCCCTTGGAAGTGGGCCTTTGATTGGTACATGGTCGGTACTTACTACGTTGGGGCTCCAAATCAGTATTATTTCGGGGTAGCACACTGCTTACGATCTAAGGGGAGGGAGTTTTGTGCGTTTTAGTTGCATTCTTCTGCTTTTTGCTTGGTTTTTATTTTTTCTATTTCTTCTATGTTGCAACATTTTGGGGTGCTACCGCTTGGGTTTTGCGGTTATGGTTTTCGATTGTCTGATGTTGCAAAGGCTGGATTGGAGATGGTAATGACTCAGGTTGGGCGCGGATAGTATCTACCTGCAACCTGACCCACACGAAAAAATCCTACCTGAATCTTGCCCTGCTACACGCTAAATACCCAGATAAAAGAAAACATGTGGGTACACATGGATACATACCTGTGAATATTTAAAAATAATATATTTTATTAGTTTTTAAATGAGATCCAAATAAAATTGCAAAAAAGAATAAAAAAAATAAATAGTACTTAAAACGTACATCCAAATAGTAGTCTCAAGACAACTAAATATATATTTAAAACATAAATCGAAATTGATAGTATTTAAAAGGGAAAAATATGTTTTTAGTCCCTGAAGTATTAGGTCAAATTGGAAATAGTCTTTGATCGAAACTTAAGCAATGTTTGGTCCCTTTCTTTTCAAAAGTATTGATTTTGGTCCTTATTTTTTCACACCGTTAGAATCTCTTGTAAGTGGCTAACAATGTTCTAGTTCAGCATCTCTAATATGACATGTGTATTGACACATAAGTGACACGTGTCATATTTTATTTTTAATTGAAAATTCAAATTTTGAAAATGGAGGCTACATTCTAATTAATAAATTTTTAGGGGGTTTTTCTTCAAAGAAAAGAGAACCTAGGGACTTCTCAGAAAAGCTTCTCCTTCGTCGTCAAAACAGAAAGGGACCAAGGCTTCTACCCTTCCATTGTGCACAAAACCAAGAAAGTCACCATGGCAGCGAACTCGAAGGTGCCACCGCTACCGCTAATGTCAAAACTATTCCATTCTTCATCCTTTTCGCACTCGAGACCTTCTATTCATCCTCTGTCACGCGAAATCCTCAAAGAAGTGGCACTAGGATCAGCCACCACTCGTCTTCGTCTCCACTATTGTCGACCAAGGTTGTCTTCGACAACACTAGTCATAGTCAGAGTCACCATTAACAACTACTTCCTTTTTTTTCCCTAGTGCAATTTCTTCTATTCTCCTTCACGCGCGGAACCATGGTTGGGAGCCACACCGCCTCACCACGCCGTTGTCGTGCCCTCGACTGCAATCGAAGTTTCTCCTCCTTCCTTTAGTCGTTCAACCTTCTTGTTCCCCTTCTTGCTTTGTGATTGTACGTTGTGTGACATGAACAACCACGCTCTTCTTCTTCTTCTCCATTTGGAAGTGATCAGAGCAATTCTTCTGAGATTGCCGGTGAAATCCATTTTCCGTTTCAAGTATGTTTCCAAGTCATGGCTTTCCCTCATTTTCGATCCCTAATTTGTCCTTTCCCATTACGACCTAGCTGCCACACCCACCCTAGTCTATTTCTATTTTGATGAAGAAAGAGAAGCTTTTCTAAGAAGCTCCTAGCTCTCTCTTTTTTATTTTTATTTTTATTATTTTTAAGAAAACCTCCTAAAAAGTCCATAATTAAATTCAAAATTCGAAATTTCAATTAAAAATAAAATGACACGTGTCACATATGTGTTAGTACACATGTCATAATAAACGCTGAACTAGAACATCGTTAGCCACTTAGGATAAATTCTAACGGTGTTAAAAAATAAGGACCAAAATTAATATTTTTGAAAAGAAAGGGACCAAATAGTGCTTAAGTTTCGATCAGGGACCATTTCTAATATGACCTAATACTTCAGGGACTAAAAACATATTTATCTTTATTTAAAACATACATCCAAATTCAAATAGAAGTAACTTATAAAACAAGTCTTATAAAGATAACGCTCTAAGATTTATCTAGGGATCGCAATGGGTCGAGTAGAGTGTAAGACCCGAGAAATTTAAATAATTAAATAAATAATTATTTAATAAATGCGGGTAGTAGAATCCTTTATGGCATTTAATGCTAATTGTTATGACGTGGAAAAGTATTAGCTCAAATGGTTGAGAGTGCTTGATTGTGTGAGAGGACTTGGGTTCAAGTCCTATGTATGCCAATTGTATGATATTTTATTTTGTGCATTATTAGAATTATCACGAAACATGAATTGGTTGTGCTTTGACTTTGTGATTTCATGGTTGTGTGTTCAAACCTTGCTGGGAATGAAATTGACTTAATTATTCTTTTGCTAACATAAGTGTGATATGAATGTGAAAGGGTGGGAAAACCCTAGAGGCAATCGGCAAACAAGGAAGCTGAGAAAAACAGCCCATAATGGTCTATGAAAGATAATTATAGACATTAAAATGCCACTTTTCGTTTTTTTGCTATTAACCATATTTAGGGACCATATAAAAAGGGAAAATAAGGTAATTAGAAGGGTTTTTGAAGTCTGAAACCTAGAGTGAAAATAGAGGACAAATTTTGAGTAAGAAAGAGAGTCAGAAGGCTTTAAGGAAGCTGAGTTGGGAGAGTACTAAGGGAATCCAAATTGGGGCAAGAAGAACTATCAATGTTCTTTTCTTTTTGAGTAGAGGAAAACCAGGTTAGGAAAGTTCTTTCGCTTATCTATATAATTGTGAATTTTTGTGTATTTTGTAACATGCATGAATAAATTTATCCTTGCCATGAAATTGTTGTGCTTTATGTGATTAGATTGAGCCTTGACTGTTTTTGATGTTGTTTGAGCAAACCCTTAAGTTTTTATATGAATGTGACCAGGGTTTCGGCAATGCATGATTGGGTGTGGCTAATATTCATGTTTTGGGAGTCTAATTGGGTCTATAATTTGTCTTTTGTGATTGACTTGTCAAAATAGATTGTTGGTAAGGTTTGGGATTGGGTTTTGGCTTGAAATTTGGTGTTTACATGCTAAAACAGAGATGATGTCTGCTATTTCCGCTCAAGCGAGCAAGGCTCGCCTAGGCAAGAATAGTAGAAACTTGAGTTTGTTTGTACTCGAGCATCTCGCTCAGGCGAGCGTATCATGCCTAAGCGAGAAATCGAGGGTACTGTGGGGTTCCGCTTGAGCATCTCGCTTAGGCGAAGAGCTCTGTTTTGGGCGATAGAGTATCTCGCCTAAGCGAGAAGTCGTGAAGGGATGTATGCTTTGCTTGTCTCGCCGCCTAGGCGAGAGACCTTGTTTTTTCGGGTGAAGGACAATCTCGCCCAGGCGAGAAAGGCTTGCCTAAGCGAGACTTCACAGTGAGTCCCTGTAGCACGCTCGCTCAAGCGAGGAAGCTTAGCATAAGCGAGACAGACCTGGTCGCTTGCGCTAAGGCTTCTAGCCCAAGCAAGTTTAGTGCAGTTTATGTGCGTTGTTTGTACACATTGATGCAGACGTGGATCAGGAGATGTTGTGCCATGAACGGGTAGGTTCATGGATGGTGGTTAACACGTGATGGTATGAGCGAGTAGGTTCATATCCAGTTGCTCTCGTGTGGGGATACGAGCGAGGTAGGTTCGTATGTTCCGTGCTCACACTTGAGAGATGTTACTTGCAGGGAGATACGTAGCTTGTGGATCACGTGTGTTGGACTACGGGCGGGCAGGTTCGTAGATTAGGACTATGAGCGGGGAGGTTCGTAGAGATAGGACCACGAACGGGCAGGTTCGTGTGAGCATCATAAAGCCTGAGTCGATGGCTAACTTTGTTATGTGAATTGAATGTTGAAAAGCCTTAGGGTATTAAGAACTTGGCCAAGGTCTAATTTTAATAATATAGTTGGGTGTAATTATATTATTGAATTGACGTGTTTCTTTTATTATTGAGCTCACCCTTTCTGTTTGTGCTTGGCAATAATCGTGTGATTCCTTACACAGGAGTAGTTGATGATACAGGTGATGCTGCTAACACTTGAGATGGAGAGAGGGGCTAGCTTGGGATTCGAGCTAGGAACTTATTTATGTTTTCTGTTATTTTATTGGATTTTTTTGGAAATTGTAATAAGACTATTATTATAGCTTTAATTGATCTTTGGCGCTTTGAATATACTTTTAAATTTTCCCGTGTTTGGGAATAATAAAAGTTTTGATGTTTGATGTTCTTTTCTTAATTAATTATTTTAAATAAGTAATTTTCAGTAGAGATGTTACATTAAGCACGCAAAGTGCCTACCGCAACCTGACCCGCACGAAAAACCCTACCCAAAACCCGCCTCGCTACTCGCATAAAAAAACTCACGAATTTTCTTAAACCCATAAGTACCCATGTATACTCTCGAATATTTAAAAATAATTTATTTTATTAATTTTTAAATGAGATCAAAATAAAATTGCAAAAAGAATAAAAAACATATAGTACTTAAAGCATACATCCAAATTCAAATAGAAGTAGCCTATAAAACAATTTTTACAAAAATAACACTATAATATTTATCCTTATTATCTTCAGTTTGACCACTTAATTCCTGGAACAAATAACACACAAATAAATATCAGATAAAAAGTACTAACATCATCATCAATTATCTCCTATAGTATTGTATTAAGTTTCATCTTGACCATTTTCGATTGGAAAGAACCTAAAAAGGAAAATCAATTCACTCATTGTAACAATTAGTATTAATATACATAAATATGTAATTTGAAATGTTAATTTAATTACCTTTTATGTCAGTCCATAACCAATCTTGAACACACATCAATGGCTCTAAAGTGTATAGATGTAATGTACTGCGATGTGGAGTGAGAAATCGACCACTAGTACTAAAAGAATACTCAAAAGCAACAGTTATGATAAGAATGATTAGAAAATCTCTTGCAATCATTTGCAAGATTACATATTTTAACCCATTAGCTTTCCACCAAACTAAGATATCAAATTCTTCATTTAAATTAGGTAGTGTTGGTTCCTCCAGGTAATAATGAAGTTCTAACTTATAATTTGATGGTTTGGTTTTCTTTGCAATTTGATGTTTTGCAAAATCTCTCCTCCATCCATTTATTCTTCCATTAAGACTTTAACCTACATTTATGTTTGGATTCTGACACAGAAACTAACTTTTTACCTTTCATGTTCATTTCATACTCTCTTACCAAGTCCTTACAAAGAGTCTTCACTTTTTCAATTTCATAATCAGATTCCTCTTCATATATCTTGGGGGAAAAATAATCCAACAAATCAATTTTATACCTGAGGTCTAACACACATATAACCATCACCCCTCTTTTCACACCCCAAAGCTTGTTAAATTTTAAAATAATGGATGCAACCATTTAATGAATAATAGAAATTAGAGGGTCAACCCATTCCATTAAAGCCAACTTAATTTGGCATACCTTTGGAAAGAAAATATTAATAGTTGGATATGAAGTACTAGAGAACAAGAGTGTGACGTTGTAAAATATTTTCAACTTTTGACAAATTTCATTTACCATTTTCCAATGATGTGCATTAGGCAATACTGACTCTCTCGTTGTGACAGTCAATCAAATACATCTTTGTATTGTATGACTATTTGAAGCTTAAAAAATATAGAATTTCACCAAGTGACAGTCAATCAAATACATCAGGAACTAATTTTCTACTAAATGGAATACTCAAGTGAGCTCATGTCTTTATAATTTTTTCTTCTCTTTTAGGTGTTATTGTCTAATAATTGGCACTTTCTCTAACTTTTTCAATGACATTACCAATTATAGACAAACCAACCTTCGCAATTAAATCAATATATGTGCACAACACCGTATGTGAAATAATTGGCCAACCAAAATAAGAGACTTAGGTGAAATCTTATCTAAAATGCGTTTAATCATAACATCATTTATAGTATAATTATCAACTGTCAAAGTAGAAACTTTTCTATCTAAATTCCAATCCATTAAACATTGAACCAACATTTCACCAAGAACTTGACTAGTATGAGGAGTAGGCATATACATAAACCTATTTTGAAAGACCAAATTTTAATAATGTAGTCAATAAGAACAAAGTTAATGTACAAATAGTAGTATGATGTTATTACCTCACAAGTTGACTTTGTAGTCTACATAAATCATCAATAAAGTGAGCTATTATAGTCATGTATCCTCTATTTTAATTACTAGCACTCCATATATTCGTTGTAATTGCAACTCAATTTGAATCATTGACAGTAGTAATTTCATTTTCTTTTTTTCTTCATTATACTCCTCATACTGTCATTTTTTTAGAGTTCTAAGAAACTACCTTGAATAGAGGTTGTTAAGCAACACAAAAATCTTTAAAACCAATGTCATCAAACATTGACATTGGATAATCACGTAGGATTTTCATCTTTCGAAGTGCATGCCTAGTTTTAAAAATACTTGTTTTATGTCTCGTGTTGTTCGAAGCTTACAAGTCTTAAAATGATTTTGCAAATGCGATGTACCCTGCCTTCGATCACTCAAAAGCCTTTTCTGAAAATAATTGCATACAACTTTCCAATTTTCATATATTTTTTGTCTCTTAAAATGATTCCAAACATCTGAAATTGACTTCTTTGAATTCACAGTTGGAGTTGAGCTTTCCATTTCACCCGGAATTAAATTTATAGGAACATCATTTTACTCCTTAAGATTTGATTCACCTACATTTAGTTATACAAATTGTTCTTGTTCTTATTGATCATCCATAGGAATAGGAGTAAAGGTTTCTTGAATGGACATTGATGTGGCCACAATTGAGATGAAGTGAGGATGAGTATAATTAGAAAATCCTACAATTAAGAGACAAAATAATTAAAAACCACAAAGGAATTAAAAAGGTGAGACAAAGTAATTAAAAAATTATAGCTTTTCCTTGAAATATTTTCATGAATTTTCAAAAAACAAAGACAAAGAAATATTTTCATGAATTTTCAAAAAACAATATTTTCTTGTTTTATAAGGGAAATCCATCTCGATAACTAAGTTAATGGATAAAGATGCATACATAGTCATGAGAATGTTAGCGAAAAACATAGAGATGTGAAAGTAGGCTAGTGAATAATTTGGAATCTCTAATTCTATGGTGGGTTGTAATAAAAATATAAAGCACTAAAATTTATGCGTACTATCCCAACTATAAGTTACAAAGCACAAACTTAACTAGAGTTGTGAAGATTAAATAATCAGCTTATATTTGAGTTTTTGCCTTCTTATATTTGACAATGGTTGAAGTTCATGTATTTACACTGGTCCCATTTCAAACAAAATCCCTTTGGCACCCTTGTTGGTCAAACCTTAATTTTTCTTATCAAGAGTTTTGAACAAAATGAATCCATAACTAAACCAAAAATAAATAAAACATGCTCAATCAAGTGTCACACACGATATTGCAACATAGCAACACAATATAATTCACAATTCATTGATACTATCATTCTTAATAAATAAACTCAAAGATAAGAAACTTCGTACTCTTTGTGAGTGAACGTGAGAGAGTGCAAATGAGAAAATTTAAGAGTGAGTGAGTGCGAGACTTTGGTGAGTATGAAACTAAAGCTATCATATTTTGGGTTTTAACTTTTAGTAAGTATTATTTCAAAATTCGTGTGTAAAATTAGTAGGTCAATTTTTTTAATTACCTACGAAGCCTATACCATTACCTACGAATAATACCCTTCACAAAAATTCATGTAATAACACGCCAAATGTACCTACGAATTTTACATATGAAAATTTGGCAGGAAAACCTTTTTTTACATTACTTACAAAAAAATTTGTATGTTTCTCAATGTTACATATTCATAGGTAAAATCCGAATGTAATACTTGTAACATCCCGATCGGATGTTATGAATTTAAATATTAAAATAAAGAAATATAATTAAACCGCATTTAATTAAATATCATTTCCTCAAAAATGCGGGAAATTTTAAAACTTTAATTACCTCAATAATAATCCAAAATCCATAATAATAAATACTATTATAATTATCAAAAGTCTAATAATATCAATGATTACAATTTATTAGAAATCATAAAAGCAATATAAAAACTCTGAGAAAATCCTTCTCCCAAGTCTAGCCCTGCTCCGGCTCTATGCCTCACCAGACCCACCTACAACATCATCTGTGTAACATCCCTACCGGATATTACTAAAAAAAATAACAATTTATATAAATAATACCTCATTTATTAATGAACCATTTCCCTTAACGCGAGAAATTTAAACTTTAAACATCCATAATAAATTATTAATAGTCAACTATTCCAAAGTTCACCTTTACAATTTAAATAACCATAAAGTAGTAAAAATTCAATAATTCTAAATTACATGAAATTTAAATAACATGCTTTATAAAAATTCCCCACGTCACTAGCCTCACTCTCCGCCACTATGCATCTCCTAGCTCACCTGAAACATCATCTGCTCCCGGATAAAAAGTCATTCGATCATCGCCACACACAAACAGATAGGGTGAGCTATGCACATAAATATAATCAAATATGAAATTAAATCCCCAGCTCATTCATAAGTAATCATTTGTTTATTTTCCAAAAACACCCACATTCCCACACTCATAACCAATATGAGTTCATGCATGTATTCTAACTCTGGGATTTCATGTGCCTCCACGACCCTCCTTGCTCGTGATCCAACCTACAAGCCTATCCCGCTTGTAGTCTTGCTTCACGAACTTCCTCATCCGTCATCCGAACTCCTCGCTCGGACCTGGACCGCATACCCGTTTTTCCTACTATGAACTCCCTCGCTCATAGCATTCTCAAGTTGAGCATGAATTGAACTCCCTCGCCCATTCATCCCAACAAGAGTACCTCCGGTGAACTAAATAGTTCACATTCCGTATGCGATCCACCCATCACGAACTCCTCGCTCGCGACTCATTCCAAGCACATCCCACAATGCTATGGACTTAGTCCTTCAAGCCCAAACATCACCAACACAAGCATAAAATCCCTAGAATTTAGGAACAAAAAATAAACCAGCTCAAATAACTCACACAAACATAGATAATGCATCATTCTCGCTTAAGCCAGGGACCTTCGCCCAGGCTAGACCTTCAGCCTCGCTTAAGCTAACCCAAATCGCTTGAGCGAGCGTGTAACAATGGTTGTACCACTTCATCTCGCTTAGGCGAGCTCTTCTCGCCTAAGCGAGACCCTAAGTCATTCAATACACAAATCTCCTCGCCTGGACGAGGATTCAATAAAAAAAAATCAAGTCTCATCGCGACCTCGCTTAGGCGATCCATTCTCGCCCAAGTGAGTGTATATGTCGCTCAACACTCCAAAACCCCTCGCCTGGGCGAGAAGTCGCGCTCAAAACGTCCAGGTTTTCTCGCGACCTCGCTTAGGCGAGCCAATCTCGCCTGAGTGAGAGAACGTGTCGCTCAACTCCTAACTTGGTCGCCTGAGCGAAAAACTCAAACCAAAACCCTAAACGAGCTTCTGCAACTCTCGCCTAGGCGAGAGAGACTCGCTCGGGCGAAACTTGTAGAGTTTCGCCACTGTTCATGCACCAACAACACCAAAACTAGGCCAAAACGCAATTCACACATTCCCAAGCATAAGATAATGACCAACAAACATCAGAACATGTTATTTCATCCATTCAAAATACCCCAACTCGAGATTGAACCATCTCTAACCATTCCATACCAAAACCCTCACTCCCTAATCAAATGAAGCATAAAAAGGTTTTGCAACTAAACACAACCAAGCCAATTCTTAAACACAGTGCACATAATCCAGAATTCATACAATACAGATTTCAATGGAGATTATAATGGCACAGAACCATATACAAATCATGAAATTTACACACGCAAAGGATAACTCCCCTAACCTGGAGTTCGTGATTAAAATTGAGAAGAAAAGAATGCTTCTCCTCAAGCCTTCTCCAAATTCACCTCTTGTGCACCCAAAACTCACCACTCCCAACCCAAATTTCGTTCTCCCTTTGAATCCCAAAAACAACAACTATAGAAACCCTTTCTTTTCCCCTAAATTTGCCTTTTATAGGTCTTTTAATGTTGGTTTAAGGAGCTAAAACGAAAATTGGTTTCATTGTGGGTTTAATACATATTCAATGGTAATTACAAGATGGTTTTCTAGACCCTCTTGGCTGCCCCTTCTGCTAGGGTTCCCTCTACCTTTTCACATTCATTCCAAGCTAAATTTGGCAAAAATAAAGGTTAATCCTGTCTATCAAGGTTTGAACCCGTGACCTTCCACTTATAAGGCCAAAGCACAACCACTATGCCAATTCATATTTAGTGATAACTATTATAATCCTATAATTATGATATCACTCGCCATTCACAAATATATTATCAAAAATAACACAAACCATAGGACTCAAACCCAAGTCCTTTCACACAAACCAAGTACTCTCAACCACTTGAGCTAGTATTCTTTCATGTCACATCAAACAATATTTAATGTCATAAAGGCTCCTACTACCTGCATTTATTAATTAATTAATTATTTAATTAATTAATTTTCACGGGTCTTACAATCTGCTCACAGATACCACGTTTACAATCATCGTCACACACAAGCAGATAGGGTGAGCTAACAGAATAAACATATATACAATACATTTATATATACAACACAATCACACCAAAGGAATTCCATCCTTTGATATCATCCCACATGGCCACAACCATGTTAACCGTGTTCTACGTCTTCTAATGATTACCTCAGGATGTCTTGCTGCCACACCTGTCAGCCACAATTGATAGAGCATGTGCCGGAAATCATGCTACGGATCACACACCGTAACGCCAGGTGGATTTCCCAATACGAACATAGTTCGTAATGTCCCAAGACTACCAAACTCGTCAGCTAATTACTGAGGAGGGCAATCTATCCGGATCCATCCGTGCGGGCCACAACCAGCACACTCACATCGACAAGACTCGCCAACCCGAACCACAACTCAAGAGTTTCTCGTGTTCATCCGCCATCCCAAGCCATAACTCAAGATTTGTCATTCTGAGCCACAACTCAAGGAATGCCACGTGCTTAATTCCTATCTCGAGCCATAATTCAAGGGATACGTTCCGAGCTACAACTCAAGGAACACCAACAAGCCAACCTTTAAGTTATCCTAGAAGCCTTGTAGACCATGCAAATCACGCAAGCAAAAATATAATTCTGCTGTAGCAATATCGCCTGGCGCTGCTCACAAGGTGCCAAACACCTTCCACTTCCAAACCGTCTTGAGAGTATGATGAGTTTGAACCTTTGCTCTCATTAAGTGTTCAAATTTTGGGGATTTAATCTCATTTTTGCGCTTAAGAATTGATTTTAGTTGCATAATATATTTATTTTGGAGGGTGACGGCTGCGACATGGAGATGGTGGGTGAGAAGGAAAATTAGGGTTAGGGTTTTGGTTGTGTGAAGAAGATAGGGTGATGAGGTTTCATTCCATGATTGGGTAGCTTAGTGAGTGGAGGATTGATGACGTGGTAAGTTTTAAGTGGTTATTTTAGTGAGTGGATGATTGATGACGTGGAAATCTTTAATTGGTTATTTTAGTAAGTGGAGGATTCCCACGTGGTGTAATCTGGTTGAGTGAAGGTTAAGTGATATTAAGGGTGCAAAATAGTAAAAAGAAGGGGTGCAGAACAGAGTCAGAAGACCCAATTTTAGGAGGGGTGTGAAAAATAAAAATTGGAGGTGCATTTAACTCCAAAAATATTCCTTTTCAGAATTAGATGACCAATTGCAGAAGGGGGTGTAAAAATAAAAATTAGGGTGCATTTAGCTCCTGAAATATTCCTCTCCAAAATTCTGATTTTTGGACTTATTTTATGACTTGAAATATTCCCAATTTACACTCTTAAGGACCTAAATTAAATTCTGGTTGCATTATTAAACGATAAGAATATTCAATAATATATTATGCAACTAAAATCAATTCTTAAGCGCAAAAATGAGATTAAATCCCCAAAATTTGAACACTTAATGAGAGCAAAGGTTCGAACTCATCATACCCTCTAGACGGTCTGGAAGTGGTAGGTGCTTGGCGCCTCGTGAGTAGCGCCAGGCGATATTGCTGTAGCAGAATTATATTTTTGCTTGTGTGATTTGCATGGTCTACAAGGCTTCTAGGATAACTTAAAGGTCAGTTTGCTGGTGTTCCTTGAGTTGTAGCTCGGAACGTATCCCTTGAGTTGTGGCTTGGGATAGGGGTTGAGCACGTGTCATTCCTTGAGTTGTGGCTCAAAATGGCATCCCTCGAGTTGTGGCTCGAGATGGCAGATGAACACGAGGAACTCTTGAGTTGTGGCTCGGGTTGGCGAGTGTTGTCGGTGTGAGTGTGTTGGTTATGGCCCGCATGGATGGGTCTAGATAGATTGCCCTCCTTAGTAATTAGCTGACGAGTTTGGTAGTCTTGGGACATTACGAGCTATGTTCGTATTGGGAACTCCACATGACGTTACAGTGTGTGATTCCTAGCATGGTTTCCCGCACGTGCTCTATCGGTTGTGGCCGATAGGTGTGGCAGCAAGACATCTTGAGGTACTCACTAGAAGACATAGAACACGTTTAACATGGTTGTGGCTATGTGGGATGATATCAAAGGATGAAATTCCTTTGGTGTGATTGTGTTGTATATATAAATGTATTGTATATATTTTTATTCTGTTAGCTCACCCTATTTGCTTGTGTGTGGCAATGATCGTATACGCGGTATACGTGAGCAGATGATGTTGCAGGTGAGTCTAGTGAGGCATAAAGCCGGAGCGGGGCTAGACTTAGGAGAAGGATTTTCTCAGAGTTTTTATATTATTTTGATGATTTCAAATAAATTATAATCATTGATATTATTAAACTTTTAATAGTTATAGTAGTACTTATTATTATGGATTTTGGATTATTGTTGAGGTGATAAAAGTTTTAAAATTTCCCGTGTTTTTGGAGAAATGACATTTAATTAAATGCAGTTTAATTATATTTCTTTATTTTAATATTTAAATCCGTAATATTCGGTTGGGATGTTTATCGCAACCGGAATCGCGACGGGACGACGAACCAAAAAAATAGAAAACGAGTTTGAAAAAGAGATTTGGAGTCGCCACCATAGTTATTATGGAAAACTATGGAAAACCATAAAGATAAGACAAGTCTGCGAAAAACCAGATTCTGGATCCGAGAGTCGGTTACGCGTAAGGAAGGTGTTAGCACCCTACAGCGCCCGCCCGAGGGCGGTACCTATAATTAAAAATGCAAAGTTGACGTGATTTTTAAAATGTTAATTTTCCCCAAAATTAATAAGACAATAATGCTAAAAAGAAACAAAAAATATTTTTTAAAATTTTTTTGGCCCGACAAAGATTGACCTTGGTCCTACGTATTCTCATTCAAAATGAGAAATCAGGGTTACGTAGTTCTTTAAAAAAGACTTTTGTTTGAGAATGTTGATATTTTGTATTTTGAATTTTTTTGGTGTTTTTGAGATTATTTGAAAATACGTGTCACACAACGCGGGCGGTCGGACAAACACTAAAAGAGAAAGAAAACTATTTTTGGTATTTTTTGAAAATAAGTGCCACGCGGTGCGAGCGATCGGACAGACACAATAAAGTGAAAGAGAATATTTTTTGTTTTTTTAGATTTTTTATTTTTTCTATTTTTTTTTTGCAATTTTTGATAATTTTCAAATATTTGTTTTTTTTAGAAATAATAAAAAAAAATAAAAAAACGAAAATAAATAATAATAATGAAAAAGTAAATAAATAAAAAGAAAAAAATTAATTAAGAAGGATGAAAGTGGAAAACAAAA
>Ga0209589_1006872_pt1 | contig 18571 bp, 9 predicted proteins | sample CowpeawhiteBW_FD_187525 | JGI IMG/M metagenome (GOLD analysis project Ga0209589, IMG submission 187525) | Root nodule microbial communities of legume samples collected from California USA - Cow pea white BW (SPAdes) (version 2) | ecosystem: Host-associated > Plants > Roots > Nodule | place: USA...
TTTTTGGAATTGTAGATGATTTGACTAGTCTTGTTAAATATAACTGGGGTGGTGTGGTTTATTCGTATTTGGTTGGTAGTTTGAGTTCTGCCTCAGTTGTTTTAAAGAAGCAATCAGATCAAAAACACTTCCATGTTGTCGGATGCGTATATTTATTGCAGGTAAGTTCGTTTGTTTTTCTCCAATATCGTGTTGTGTAGCATTTTGGTTTATTGTTATGAATGACTAACTTTGTTTGAAATGAATTGTAATATTGTATGATGTAGCTATGGGCTTTTGATCACTTCCTGTTTGTGAAGAGAAAGAGAGCAGTTATTGAATCCAAATTTCCAAGGTTGTTGCGTTGGATTGATTACAAAGTTGGAGATGTGTCAATAAGAAGTAGTTTGAAAAATAATGTGGTACTTTTCTATTAATTTTTCCTGCATTGTTTGTGGTTTAAGTTGTTTTTGCAATTTATTGATGTTGTTTGTTTTAAATTAAATTTCATATTGTGCATGATCTTTGTCTTTCTAAGGAAGAAATAAGTGAGTTAGTTGTGAAAGAAGCTTTATCAAAAGGTGATGGCGAGCGTGACAAAAGTAAGAGGAAAGAGAGTGTCTCTGGTGGAACGAAAAAGAAGGAGCAGCTTATGGGTGTAATTGAGCAGCAAGAACATGATATTCGTGAACTTGGTGGAGCGATTGCTAAATTGAAATCAACTTTGGCTGAGAGGGAAAATAAAAGTAAAGATGAATTTGTTTCTCCTATGAATTTGAATGAAGTGGATGTTCCAAGTGAAGCTGCAGAAGACAGAAATGCAACGAACAGCGATATGTACGTGCGTATGAAGAATGATCCACGGTTACGATTGAAAAGCCGTTTAATCCAAACTCCGTTCGCAGTTTATAGTCGGAAGAAGAAAACGATATCGAAATAGTTGTTGGAGTATGAGCAATATGTATGTATTTTGTTTTGTTTGATGGAAATGAAATATCATTTTCATTTGTTTAATTATAAGAACATAGACATGTAACTGAAACCTATGAAACATTAAGTTGTGTACAATTCTATTTGTTGTGATTCTGTTCTGTTGTGGTGCAATTAATAAATAATGACTTTTCTAAAGTGTTTGTGGTGTTATGTAGTGCATGTACAAAAAGTTCATCTTAAAAAGGCAGTTATGGAAACACAAAAGGATACTTGATTAACGAAGCAGAAAAGTTCGTTTTTAATTGAACCTTGAATTCCAATTACTTATATAGGTTGTTTGGTGATGATTCATGGTGATGGAATTATTTGGATGGCCATTCGATTGTGTTGAAACCCTGTTTGAAGTAATAATACAGTGTAAAATCAGTTGCAGTACTGCATGTACACAAAGTTCATCATAAAAAGGCAGTTATGGAAACACAACATGACACTTGATTAACGAAGCAGAAAAGTTCATTTATAATTGAATCTTGAATTCCAATTACTTATTTAGGTTGTTTGGTGATGATTCATGGTGATAGAATTATTTGGATGACCATTCGATTGTGTCGAAACCCTGTTTAAAGTAATAATACAGTGTAAAATCAGTTGCAGTACTGCATGTACAAAAAGTTCATCATAAAAAGGCAGTATGGAAACACAACAGGACACTTGATTAACGAAGCAGAAAAGTTCATTTATAATTGAATCTTGAATTCCAATTACTTATTTAGGTTGTTTGGTGATGATTCATGGTGATGGAATTATTTGGATGACCATTCGATTGTGTCGAAATCCTGTTTGAAGTAATAATACAGTGTAAAATCAGTTGCAGTACTGCATGTACAAAAAGTTCATCGTCAAAAGGCAGTTATGGAAACACAAAAGGACACTTGATTAACGAAGCAGAAAAGTTCATTTTTAATTGAATCTTGAATTTCAATTACTTACTTAGGTTGTTTGGTGATGATTCATGGTGATGGAATTATTTGGATGGCCATTCGATTGAGTCGGAACCCTGTTTGAAGTAATAATACAGTGTAAAATCAATTGCAGTACTGCATGTACAAAAAGTTCATCGTAAAAAGGCAGTTATGGAAACACAACAGGACACTTGATTAACGAAGCAGAAAAGTTCATTTTTAATTGAATCTTGAATTCCAATTACTTATATAGATTGTTTGGTGATGATTCATGGTGATGGAATTATTTGGATGGCCATTCGATTGTGTTGAAACCCTGTTTGAAGTAATAATACAGTGTAAAATCAGTTGCAGTACTGCATGTACAAAAAGTTCATCGTAAAAAGGCAGTTATGGAAACACAACATGACACTTGATTAACGAAGCAGAAAAGTTCATTTATAATTGAATCTTGAATTCCAATTACTTATTTAGGTTGTTTGGTGATGATTCATGGTGATAGAATTATTTGGATGACCATTCGATTGTGTCGAAACCCTGTTTAAAGTAATAATACAGTGTAAAATCAGTTGCAGTACTGCATGTACAAAAAGTTCATCATAAAAAGGCAGTATGGAAACACAACAGGACACTTGATTAACGAAGCAGAAAAGTTCATTTTTAATTGAATCTTGAATTCCAATTACTTATTTAGGTTGTTTGGTGATGATTCATGGTGATGGAATTATTTGGATGGCCATTCGATTGAGTCAGAACCCTGTTTGAAGTAATAATACAGTGTAAAATCAATTGCAGTACTGCATGTACAAAAATTTCATCGTAAAAAGGCAGTTATGGAAACACAACAGGACACTTCATTCAAATACCAGAAAACACAAATATCAGATTTTTATGAAAAGCTTAATTTTCATTACATCACATGAAATTGTTTGAAGATCATAATTAGTCGTCACACAAACATTTGTTGACAAAGACTGTAATGAATTCATCAGCATCAGCGTGATCCACTTGAAAGAGCACATGATCCCCTTCTTTGAATTGATGTTGATTGCAAAATTCCTTCCAACCCTTCCCTATCTTCGTCGAGCGGGGTGAATCTGAAATTAGAAGTTTGCAAACAAGAGAGCGCCCAACCAATGAATCGAACGGTACCCACCACTTTCCGCGGAACCCGCCACCTCCAACAACCCAAACCACACTCCACAACTCCGTTATCCACTTCCACTGCGACCCACAACACCAACCTTTATGGAACGATAGCCTTTTTGGGAAGACAAAGCCTTGCGATTCAAATGCCTTTCTGGTTGCTTGTGCGTCTCTGCTCGAAGAAGAAAGTTCAGGGGAAGAAAAGAGGGAAAACGCGAAGACAATATGTTTTTTTAAAAAGTTTATCCAATTCAAAGCGCGTGCACATCACACTAACTTTTCCTTGCCGTTGCCTTCATTTCCCGTTTCCTTAAAAATTATTAAAATAATAGCTGCCACGTAGGCGGGTAACTTGGGGTCAAAAAAAGGGGGCATTCTATCATTATCTTATAAAGATATTTTGTTAAGGTTTGAAAGTACAATTGGGTTAGGTGAAAATAAGGTGGTTAAGAGCTAGAAGATTTTAAAACAAAGAAAAACAAACCAAGACAACAAAGGAACTAAAAATGATGCTGCCCAACCGTTTTCATGTCACCAGGTCCCTTCAGAAAACATTTTCAGAACAATAGAGAAGCAACACTACACGCCTTTCCAAAGCAAGATTTTGGAAAAAATGGCACTCTTAAATATGCAAACATTTGGACCAAATAATTGCAAATTAATAGAGGGATAAAGCGAGAAATTAAAAGTGGGTTGGGGGTGGTTTACAAGTGAACAAGACAGAGAAGAGGGAATCATTTGTGTTAACAGTGTTTGAATCCTTTTTTCCTTTCCTTGAGTTTGTTTAATTTTTTACATTTTCCAGTGATTCTGGTGATGAGGCAATTGTAAATACACTATGGGAGCCATATGAGAAAGCCGGATAAGGTATGGTTGGAGTTATACTTATTAAATACTTAATTTTCTGAAGCTTGGCGAACTTCATATTAACTTTTAAGAAATTCATATATGTATTTAAGTCAGGTAGATATGTTTTCTGTAGGTGTTGTTTACCGACCTATTATTAAAAATAAATTAACACGCATTCTGTGTGTTTTTGCATTGATCAAGAATAATGCTAAAAGCATTGCTTTATATGTATTTCCCTCACAAGATTAGTTGTCTATTTAGTAAATTTGCTTCATACTAGGTGCAGAAAAAGAGATTGCTTAATGTTTTCATCAAGCAATTTGTAATTCATTACAAAGATTGGGAACGTGTGAATTCATTATTAGAGTCTGCTTCTGTTGAGAGTTTATCATCTTCTTATGATGTGATTGTTGGCTGCTCGGCTGGACATCTTGTTGAAGTCTTTCGGGTATTAACAGAAGAGGTCACACAATTAATCTCACTAGTTAGTGATTGTAAGTTGCCGATCATTGTCATTGTTGTCATTATTTACTTCACTTTCTGCCCTTGTAAGTTTAAGTGGTTTGCACTACAGGGAAGTTTAAATAAGTTTATGGATGCTACCAAATTAAAGTTAGGAACCATTATATATAAAATAGATGCAAGAAGGTAGTGCACATACTTATTGAAATTTCTTATAATGGTATCAACTGTTTTTCACTAACTTTTAAATTTTTGTTTGTTGTAGTCACATACCTTTACTCTTAATATAAAATGATGTTGAAATGCTATATTTGGTTACTTGTACCAAAACTGTTACTGCTTACATGTTATTTGCTGCAGTACTTCATGATTTCCTATAGTTTCAGTGAACTCCAGTTTGGGGCAATCATTGACAGATTTTTCCGGGGCTGCTGCAAAATTATTTATTACTTCTGAAGTATTTTTTATTTTGGATGCGCTGAAAATTATTGCCCATTCATTATACAATTGCAGAGTTTTTGGATACTATGGTAGAATTCGAAAACTTATGGCCTTAATGAAAGGTACAATGCTATATGACTAATGATTTTCTTTTTTGTTTATGATTTTGATTACTTCTGTGGATGATGTTTAATGAAAACTGTAATAAGTTTTAACTGATGTTAGTGTGATCTGCATATTGTTTCTTTATAGATTTATCGTATCTTCTTACTTATTAAATACTTAATTTTTTGAAGCTTGGCGAACTTCATATTAACTATTACTTAATTTTTTGAAGCTTGGCGAACTTCATATTAACTATTTCTTAAATTCATATATGCATTTAAGTCAGGTAGATATGTTTTCTGTTGGTTACCAACCTATTATTAAAAATAAATTAACACGCATTCTTTGCGTTTTTGCATTGATAAAAAATAATGCTAAATGCATTGATCAGGAAATATTTTATTAATTACAATCATACAAATTACATTCTCAAGTCCTCTATTTGTAACAATCACATTATCTTCAAAAAGGAATTAAAATATGCTGAAATGAATGTGTTAATTCTACTGATATTTTTCCTAATTACTATGGAGATATTAGGATATTTTTATCCTAATAATCCCCTATTTACAATAATGATGTTTTAATTAGTATACTACTATGAAAAGCATCCATGTGTCATTCCACATGTAGTTTGTGCTCACTGCTTTTTTCTCATTTATCAACACATGCTCCTTCTCTCTCTGCTCGTGTGCAAAGCATGGATCTGCTTCTAGTTTGTTTTTATTTATGAACACAATATGAAATCAATCCTGAATTTTTATAGGATTTAATTTCCAAATCTTGTTTCTCGCTGTTCATAAGTCTATGTTTTGAAGATTCTATCATTAATTGCCTTTTTTTTTATTCTCTAATATCTGCGTTCTTGTGGGAAAGTAATGGAAGTTCCTTTTTTGTGTTCAATTTGTTACAGGGGCTGTGGTCCAACTTAAAACCATAAGTCAAACCCTTTTTGCTGATCCTAATTGTTCCGACTCTGCTGTTGAGAAAATGAAGCTGCTCCAACAAATTTTAACATATGTTGTTTCAATAATTTATATTTTCATTGATTTAGGTTTAAATATAGACAAAAGGTCGTCGTGCTAACCTGGTCCGTCTGAGTCGTTGGGTCAGCCTCACACATCTTGGTTGTCGGATTCGTCCGAGCGGTGTGAGTTTTTGGGTTTGACCAACCTGTTTGAGTTGTCAAGCTCGCTCGACCCGTATGTGTCATCAGGTCACCCCAGTTTGTCTGGATCATCGGGCGCCCGACCCGTCTTGGTCGTCGGACCTACTCGACCCGTTTGTATCATTTGGCCAACATAGTCGGTCATGATTGTAGGATTTGTCGGGTCCGTTTGAGGTTGAGTGAGAAAATTTTCAAATTCCACATTTTTTTAAGGTATTTGAATTTCTTCTAATTTAACAAATTGAAATACTTCAGAAAAATACATTGCATTTTAAATGCTTTATAATTTTTCTATCTAAACAAAATATTTTATTACAAAGAATTTCAAATTCTCCAAATAAATGAATTATCCTCTTCGATTGTCTCATCCAAACACACCGTTACAATCCACCATACAAAGGAATTATTTTTCAGATTTTTTTTTTCTAATAGAAGTGTTTTGCATCAATTATCTTATTTTATGTTGAAGAACCTCAACAAAACAGTAATGTTAAAAGGAAACATTTACATATTATAAATATTGTTATATCCTTAAGGTTTTAATTTAATATTGCATTAACATTGTTGTTTTTATAATGAAACATCTTGGTCCTAATTTAGGAAACAAATCCCTTATGAAATATTTTTAAAAAAAATTATTGATTAGTCTACTTATAAAGAAAAGAGATTGGAATTTTTTGTTACGCATCAACTATTTTTTTCTTATAGACATAAATTTAGTCTTAGGACTACTGTTACTTTTTTTTATTGGTTATCCTTTATGTAAAGGCTATAAGATATTTATTATCAAAATTAACAAGATTTTCATATCTAGAGATGTAAAATTATATGAAAAAATTTCCCCTTTTTCAAAGTCTTAATTTGCATTCAAATAACCATGGTGTTATTCAAATTGTTGTTCCAACTTTCAATCACATTAAAATTGATTATGATGACTTACATAATCATATTGGTCTTAATAATGATATTTTGCATTTTTCTTTCTTTTTTTTCTTCTCTCTCACTCACAAACACATATTCTTATTAATAAACAATATCTTTTAATAATTAATTATTTTTTAGTTATCACTTTTTTTTTCTTATCATTTATTTTTATTATTATTTTCATTTTATTTAGTCACATTGTTTGTTTAAAAAACTATTTGATTTCTTTTTTAATGTTCATATGAATTACAAAATATCTTTTAATATAAATTTAATCACGGGAATTAAAACTTAAGATTTTGTACTTTTTTATTTTTAAAGTATGATTAAAATAAACAATATAATTGTTTAAAAGTAAAAATATTACACGAGCCGTGATCTTGCAGGACATGACCAGAGGTCATGTTGGAACCATGGTCGTGCACAAATCCCAAGTAAAGAAAATGAAGAGGGGAACTAGATAGGCTAAGAAGGATATTTTAGTGGCACGGAATGAATTTTGTATAGGATTGTCACGTAAAAAAAGTTGTCTAGGTTTGCCATAGAAAACTCAATAAGTAAAAACTCACAACTCAACTTGATTACACAGAAGAGTGATGGTTGAAAAAATAATATACTTATGTTCAAGTATATGTGTAGATATAAGACGTAGTGGATAAGTAGGGATGGTAGTTCATAGACATGTGAAATAAATTTGTTTTTGTAAATATTGTCTGAACTTTTTTTTGTTTTATGAAGAATCACTGCATTGACTAGGTATGAGTATGGGTATAAAAAATCCCGACTTTTTCAATTGGGTATAGAATAAGTATGGGGATACACATATTCGTCCTAACCCATACCCGTCAAAATGTTCGTCTCCATCATATCTCCATTTTCGTTTAAATTATGAAAATATTCATAGTCAATTAAGTAAACATATATATATATATATATATACACTTTCTATTTTTTATTTCTTTTAATTATTTGGTTTGCCATAAAATTGATTCACATCTCCAATATATTTTTTAGGGTTAAATATGTTTTTGGTCCTTCAACTTTAAGTGAAAATTGAAATTAGTCCCTCTTTTAAACTTTGGCCCAATTTAGTCCCCCAACTTTTGAACTACGTAGATTTAGTCCTTTCAACCAATTTTTTTTTATTTTATCATAACCTTTAGTCACTCTTACTTTTTCGTGATTTTGTAATCTCGAGGGTATGATACCTTATAACTTCATAATTACAAGTCATTTTCTCATTACTTTGGGTCTCTAATTTTCTATTTTTATTGGCATTACTATAGTGGGATTTCAAAGAAATGAGCTTCATTTTTTAAGCTTCTCATTATCCGCAGGGGTCCCACTGTCGTTAGCACCTTTTTTAGTACTCCTTGCGCTAATCCTTCATTGTTTTCGCGCATTAAGCTTCGGAATACGTTTATTTGCTAATATGATGGTCGATCATAGTTCAATAAAGATTTTAAGTGGGTCCGCTTGGACTATGTTTTGTATGAATGATCTTTTCTATTTTATCATAACCTTTATGTATCTCATTTAAATATTTTTCATGTCTCACATTTAAATATTTTTATTTTTTTCATATTTTTATTTATTGTATATTTTTCTTTCACATGAAAACGTTTAACTCTCTCCATTTAAGTGTTCAATAGCATAAATCTTTAATTTACTATGTAATATAAAAAAATTATCTTCTTTACTCTATTATTGTTAATTTTTGTTTCGCTAAAACAATTTTCGTTATTTTTTAACCATTTACTATGTTTTGATATTTGAAATATTTTATAAGATCTTTACAGTATTTTTCATTTTATCATACCCTTAATTATATATTTATTTTTCTTTGTGCGATTTCGATTTTTCAAATTGTTTCTAAGACATATGTTTAATAATTTTTTAATATTTTTATTTGTTGTTTATTTTCATAATGTAAAATACTATTTTTATATATTTTATATAATTATTTTTTTTTATAACTCATTATCATACTTTATTTTTGTTACTATATTTGTATAAATAAATTTTATTTACTATAATATAAAATTTTAATGTAATTACCATTAAATTCTTTTTATTACCATCCAACACATATTAAAGGTCAAAAGGTACAATATCTATGTAAAAATTTTATTATTATTAGTTTAATACTTTTTTTTTTGCATTATGTTGTTCAAGTGATGTATCGTAACTCTTACTAGTGTATAAAAAAAGATTCATTATAATTATATAAATAAATTGTATCTACTGTAATAAAAAATTTAATGTAATTGTCATGATTTTTTTCATCACCATCCAACATATATTGAAGTTCAAAAGATACAATATTTTTGTTAAATTTTATTATTAGTTTAATATTGTATTTTGGTATTATAACATTTATTAGTGTATAAAAAAAGATTCATTAGAATTTAAAAAATTGAAATAAATAAAATATTTAAAATATATTTTAATTTGAATATTTATTTTCCTTTTATATGGTTTTTAAAATAAATTTTATCAACTAGAATTCATTAATGTTTGCAAATTTAATAGATGTTTTGGGTTTTCATGAAATTTTATTTGGTATTCTAATTTGAAATGTATACAATTATAATATATATATTTTTAAAATATTTGATATCAAAGAAATAACCATCATCTTAATATTTAATAATATTATTTTTTCTTTATCTTAATTTTTTATTATTTTATAAAATTAATTAATTAATATTGAAATAATAAGAAAAGAGATACATGTATGAGTACGAATATATATTCGTTATGTTATCCAAGATGAAAATGAGATAAAAAATTAATTCCTATTAAATTTAAGTATGTAGTGATAATAAATTTTTTCAATAAAAATAAATATGAGATAAAAAAAATCGTTCGTGTGGCATCCTGTTGCCATTACTGATACTACATGTCAACACTCAATTTTGTCCCGATAAAAAAAAATTGACCTAAATAAGAAAGTTAAAAAATAAAAAAAATAAAAATTTAATTGAGCATAAATATATATTTCTATTTTTACTTTTTATTTTATTTCAACTTTATTTTCATTTGTTTTTGTTTTAAATTCGTTTTTCTTATGGTTTTTATTTTACTTTATTATTATTGTTATTATCTTATATTATTTTTATATCCATTTTAACTTTTTTTTATTTGTTTTATTTTGAATTTTTGTCTTATTTTATTTTATTTTATTCTTTCTCTTTATTTTATTTTTCTTTGTTTTATTTTACGTTTTTGGATTTAATATATTTTACTGTACTTTTATTTTATTTTAGCTTATTTTTACCTTTTGCCTTTTTATTTAGTCTTGTTTAAAAAAGAAAAGTGATGATAAAGAAAAATACCTTTTTTCCTTTTTATTTAGTCTTGTTTTAAAAAGAAAAGTGATGATAAAAAAAAAAGGTTAATGAATAGTGCAAGTGATTTTGAAAGAGGTTAAGGTGTTTGTACCCGCCAGCATTCGCCAGTGTACCATTTCTTTATTTGGATGATGATTAGCCATGTGCAGTCTATGCAGTCTATATTGCAGTTAGTTTGTATGTTGCAGTTAGATTGTATACCAAGATGAAAAGTGCCTCTATGAGGCTGAGGTGCAAGAAGTAATAGCATGATGAGGCAACCTCCCTTTAGCTGGAGGTCTGATGTTCACATGACTCAAGGAACAAAGAGAAAGCGGGAGAGAAAAAGACAAAAAATTTCTTTGCTCTCAACACTCGGACCAGAGACAAAAACAAAACAAAAGACTGGAGCAAGAGCAAGGGAAAAGTTCAGACTTTGAATGGCTGAGTCATGGTAGCTCCGATCACAGCTGAAGGCGCAGTAGTAAAATGAGGTGTGTCGTCGGTGAGTGGTGGTCGGCGTCGTCGCCGGCGTCCCTGGTCCGCCGGAATGGGTGCGGCGTTGATGATGGTTATTGCCGGTGTTGGTTTCGTGCGGGAGAGAGAAATAAGAAACTTCGTGGTTTCTCTTTGAGAAGAAAGGGGTTAGGCTGTCACACCCTTTTTATGTTATTGGATCTGTCATAATTGCTAATTTCGTATCCCATGTTTTTGTTGGTCTTGTTTTGATTGTGTTTGCTGTCTGCACACAATTTTGACATTTTACACATTTCTTGTTCTTTTACTCTATTTTCAAATTTTACTTGTTGCACTTCACCTTTTAATAAACATACCTCATTTATTTCATGCACTTCATGCATTCTTATATTTTGTTTTTCACTTTTATCCTTCTTAAATAATTTCATCCTTTTATGTATCTATTTTATTATTTAAAAAAAAATATATTTGAAAATTATAAAAATTACAAATAGTAGAAAAAAATAAAAAAGTTCTCTTTCATTTTTATTGTGTTCGACCGCGTTCGTGTCACGTGACACTTTTTTCCAAATAATTTAAAAATACTAAAAATAATCTTCTTTCTTTTCTAGTGTTTGTCCGACCGCTCGTGTCATGTGACACATATTTTCAAGTAATTCAAAAGATACCAAAAAAAGTATAAATTTTCAAAATATGAAAAAACATCAACATTTAAACACAAAAATATCTTTTTAAGAACTACGTGATCCTTGATTCTCCATTTTGAGATACATACGAGTAAGAGTAAGGTCAGTCCTTGTCAGGTTCACCTCTAAAAAATTAAATAATTTTCTCAATTGTTTCTTTTTTCAAATATCTTTTAAAGAACTAGTATCCTTGATTTCTCATTTTAAATGAGAATACGTAGGACCAAGGTCAATCCTTGTCGGACCCAAAAAATTAAAAAATACTTTTGTTTCTTTTTAATATTTTTGGGGAAAATTAACATTTTGAAAACCACATAGACTTTGTATTTTTAATTAAAGATACCGTCATCGGCGGGCGCTGTAGGGTGCTAACACTTTCCCTACACGTAACCGACTTCTGGATCTAAAATCTGGTTTTTTGCAGACTTGTCTTATTTTTATGATTTTCCAGAATAACTATGGTGGCGACTCCCAAATATTTTTTTTAAATCCGTTTTCTGTTTTGGTTAGTCATCTCGTCACGATATCGGTTGCGACACTACAAAATAGATTATACACGTCAATATATAATCTAATGTAAAATACCCGAATTAGGACGAGTATTAATGTGTGTGGACTACCAAGCGTGTCTCACATAACATGTAGAAGCATTTTTTTTTCCTATACTCCCATCTTTGTTGTTCATTCCTTCTTTATGGTTTAGTCCAATTTAATTTAATTCGACCAAATTTCTTCATTTTTTATACTTTTTCCGCTTTCTTTGTGCAATGGTTAAATTGTTGTGATTTTGACTATTTGATATTTTGGTTTTATTTTTAAAATGTCATCAAAATTTAATTAATTTATTTCAACATTTTTATGAGCTTAATTTAGTTACAGCATACTTAAATATATGTATATATATATAAAACATTTATGTAATTAAAAAGTTTTTCTTAACATGTTTTTTTATCTATTATTTAATAAATTAATTATAACAAATCTTAATTTATTTAATCTTTTAAACACAAAAAAAAAACAATCAAAAAACTAAGATTAAAAAAAGTTCAATAATAGCATAAATATGCATTCAGAGTCTTTCTGCATCAGTGGTCAGTGCAGCTCCATCTCCTCTGTCTATTTGCACCTCCTTTGATTTTTATTCTTATTACACCTACTTTGAAGATGGTGATGAAATGATAAGGGTTGAGGAGGAATCAGAAAGCACAAATAAGGCTCCATGCAATCCTTGAGTGAGGATAACATTCTGGATCAAAAGTTCCAAAAGAAATTTATAAATTTGAAATATCTTTCAAAACACTAAATAAAAAATATATATATTTTAGATTGAATATTTTAAAAGATATTTTCATATTTAAAAATATTTTATGAAATATTCAATATAAAAGTAATATATATATATATATATATTCTAAATTAAATATTCTGGAAGATATTTTTAAATCTAAAAATATATTCTAAAACACTTAATTAAAATTATATATAAAAGAAAAATCCTCAATTTTAATGTCACGAAAAGAAGAATTAGATAGTTAATTCGATTGAAAATAATTTAATTTAATTAAATAATTAATTTAATTCCCCGTTAAACGGTGTCATAGAACTTTGTAATTTAGTTTGATTCAACTTTTTTCATATACATGAAGTTATCAGCTATTGACTAGAGCACAGTTTAAGAATTAGGGATGTAAGTACACATCTTTTATTCAGGTTTTAGACGTCAAAAAATAAATGTGAATAATTTTTTTTCTTTCTTTAATTTAAGAATGCGGAAAAAATATTCTTTTTATCAATTTATATCAATTTTAAATTTTATTCATCTAAGTAGACTATTAGAATTTTTTTAAAATTATACATTTTTACTCTTTAAATACAATTTCATTTTGCAAAAAACGAAATTATCAATATTATGTTTCTAATTTTGTAAATTATTTGTTGCTGAAATCTTATTTTTTAATGAATGAATTCTTAACAATATTTTTTTCTAATTTTATATATTTTATATTTATTTATAATTAATTACTTTATTAAAAATTTATATTTTTTATAAACTCATGTGAATATAAATTTAAAAAATGTTTAATTTAATATGTATAAATTAAAATAAAGAATTTGAAAAACGATTATAATAAATAAAATAATTTAAATATATTGTAATTATGATAATAAAAAAATTTCATAAATTTTTTTTGTAAAATTAATTTTTATAAATGTATATTTATTTGGTTAAAATAATGTATGCAATTTATTTTGTATGTAATAAGTTAGAAAAATTAAATTAAATACTAATATGATTTTAGGTGAATTTTTTTGAAAAGAAGTTTAATATAAAATAAAAAAAAATAGTAATATAAATGTAAAACATTTGGATTAGTTTTTAAAATATTATTTTAAACAAATATAAAAAAAGTACAGAACTTTTTTAAAAAAACTGATTTAATTAGAAAAAATATACATACAAATTTAAAATATAGCAAAATATATAATTGCGGAATAGAATTTTATAAAAAATAAATAAATACGAAAGGTATAACATTCAAAAATTTAAATTTAAATTCAGATTCAAATTATATAATTTTTTGTTGATGGTATTAATTATTTAAATTATATTTAATGATCAGAAAAAATAAATTACTTAGTATTAAAATTTTTAGTTTTGAAAAAAAAATAATGATAAATGTATAGTAAACAAAGAATAAAGAATAAGATGAATTAAGGGAATTGATTTGAATTAGAAAAATGAATATTTATATAACCAGATTTTATTTTATTTTTCTAACTTATTAAAATAATTATCATATAAATTATTTTAACTAAATAAATATAAATTCATGAAAATTAATTTTACAAGAAACAACAATGTATATAAAAAACGGTTTGTCTTGAAGGTTGAGGCAAATCAGTCTTGATGAATTACGAGTCAAGTCTATAATGACTAAGGTTAAGATAAGTCGATTGGCTTAAAAGTTAAGACATGTTGATACAGGTTGAAGATCAAGATAGGTCATCGTAGACTGAAGGTCAAGACGTGTCATTATGATAGTAGGGTCAAGACGAGTTTGCTCATACTAAAGATCAAGTTGAGTCGATCTTGGGCGAAGGTCAAATGTAGTCAACACAAGTCGAAGGTCAAGTCCAGCTGATTCAAACCGAGGATCAAGCCCATGTGACTCGGGTCAAAGGTCAAAACGAGTCAGCATAGGATGAATGTCATGTCTCGACCAAAAATCAATACAGGTTGACTCGAACCAAAGGTCAATATAAGTCGATCAAAACTAAAGACTAGGATAAGTCAATTTGATCGAAAGTTGGAACAAGACAACTCAGACCAAAAATCGAGCTATGTTTACCCAAACTAAAATATAAATGAGAGTTATCCAAATATTTTTTAAATAAAATTTTGCTAATAAAATAAAATATAAAATATTTAAATTACTTTATCTAAATAAACTATTTAAAAGATAAAATAATATAATTTTAAGCATTTCAATTTAGAATTATTGAAATCTTCTATTTTCATTCTTTTCATTGTTTTTGCATGATTCTTTTACTTCCATTCCATGTCCTCTTTCAACATCTCGGTCAAATATCGTTGCCGTCTCATCATCTGATGATAACGTATTTTAAAGTGATAAATCAATTATTCATGTGTTGTCATGTCTGTGAAATTTATTTTCCGAATCATGTATGTATAAGAAAAAAGTAAAAAGGTAGAAATAATGATTAAAATGGTCTAAAATGCTCAATAATTATTTTTCTCACTGTTATTAGTAAGTAATTTTGTTTTTCATCAAGTTAATAGTACTTTTGTTCTCTTATCAGCATTTTTTAATTTGTTTATTATTTTAAATATTTTTAAGTTGATATTAATTTTGAAAATTAAGTTGATGTACAGTCCTTCATACTAAATTGACATGGATTGACACATTATTTATTGCTATATTCTTCGAAAGGAAATACTCAAATAATTATCTCTATTCATTAATTATATTATAAATTAATATAACGGATAAAAATATTTTTTGAAAATTTTAATTAATATATCTCTTACATAAAATAAACATTTTAAAATTTTCATTAAAAAGCAAAAAAAAAAATTATTTTGTTGACAATTGAAAGATGAGTCTCTCGGGTGAAGATTTAAAATATGAAGACTTGAACTTTTGAAATGTATGGTCTTTAATTTTTCTAAAAAAACAAATCTTTTTAAAATTCTTAAAAATATTAAAATATAGTTATTTATTATTTAATTTTTATTTTAAATTTTTAATTTTTTTGCATTTAAATATAAATAGTTACAAATATTATAATAATTAAAAAATAGTGATGTAAAATTAAAAAAATATTATAATAGTTACAAAACTATTAAAATATTTTTTGAAGATGTAATTGTATGATGAAATGGAAAAGAAATGTGGATTTTTTTTAATATTAATATTTTAATTTTATTAATTTTTAATAGATGTATACGGGATCTTGAAGTTTGTTTCTCTTCAAATTTTACATGTTTTAAGTCATTTCTTTCTCGTATGGATTGAAATTAATGAATTTTTCGAGTAAATTAATTTTATATTTAGTTGTCTTTTATTTTTCAACTTATTACTTTTTTTTACGTATAATTTAATAATATGTCTTAATTGTTTTTTACCTATTTCTTCCATACTAAATAATTAAATATCAAATATTATTTCGTAATTTTTAATTTTCACAGTGGAATGAAAGTAGTAAATTGAATTAAGAAAATGATTAGAAAATGAAAAGAACATCGAAAAGAAAAAAAAAATTAGAAGGGCAACACCGAAATTAAACGAGTATTTGGGATTTGCTTTTTAGTGTTTTCCGTTTTTTCATGCATTTGTCATATCATATTCTTCTTACAACGATGACAATTTCGTTATCGACGTTATTAAAGTAGCTCCGACGAAAATTTTAAAAGAGAGAAGAGGGAATTATATTGAAGCTTCCATAATTGTTATTTTCGATCTCTATTTACAAACCCTAAAACTTTTGATTCTTGATTTTGTCTCACTATTAAGGTATACATGCTCCACATCGATTATTGATTTCCCCCCTTTCTTTTCGACGATTAATGGAGTACTTTTTGTTTTCGAGAATGACATGTACATTTTACATTGAATTCTTTATATTCTTGAAATGTTCAGAATTCGTTGTTAATCAGTGAGTGGGATGATCCCTGACAAAGCTAATTCAATTCATTGAAATAATCTATGATCAGTGAGCTGAAAAGGGAGGTTGAAGTTCGAGTGAGAAATGTATGGTGATTTTGCAAGTCTCTTTTTTGAGTAAGTGATTTTCGCTTGCTCTTTTTTTTTTTCATTGGTAATCATTATGCAACACTCAACTAGATTGTGTAATCTTACTACTGGTGATTGGTTTCTTTGAGCTAGAAAGGTGGTTTCAAGAGAGTGATGGGTGGAACCTTTGATTGATTTGTGACGATTATTGATTTCCCCCTATCTTTTTGACATTTAGTGGAGTATTTTCTGTTTTTGAGAATGACGTGTGCATTTTACGTTGAATTCTTTATATTCTTGAAATGTTCATAATCCGTTGCTAATCAGTGAGTGGGATGATCCCTAACATAGCTAATTCAATCCATTGAAATAATCTCTGATCAGTGAGCTGAAAAGGGAGGTTGAAGTTTGAGTGAGAAATGTATGGTGAGGTTGCAAGTCTCTTTTTTGGGTAAGTGATTTTCACTTGCTATTTTTTGTTGTTGTCATCGGTAATCATTGTGTAACACTCAACTAGATTTTTTAATCTTATTATTGGTGATTGGTTTCTTTGAGTTAGAAAGGTTGTTTTAAGAGAGTGATGGGTGGAACATTTGATTGGTGTGTGACGATTATTGATTTTCCACCTTTCTTTTTGACGTTTAATGGAGTATTTTCTGTTTCGTAGAATGACATGTGCATTTTACGTTGAATTCTTTATATTCTTGAAATGTTTAGAATCCGTTGCTAATTAGTGAGTGGGATGATCCCTAACACAACTAATTCAATTCATTGAAATAATCTCTGATCAGTGAGCTGAAAAGGGAGGTTGAAGTTCGAGTGAGAAATGTAATGTGATTTTGCAAGTCTTTTTTTTTAGTAAATGATTTTCACTTGCTCTTTTTTTTTCATCGGTAATCATTGTGCAACACAATTAGATTGTGTAATCTTACTACTGATGATTGGTTTCTTTGAGCTAGAAAGGTGGTTTCAAGAGAGTGATGGGTGGAACCTTTGATTGGTTTGTGATGATTATTGATTCCCCCCTCTTTTGAACGTTTAATGGAGTATTGTCTGTTTTCGAGAATGACGTGTGCATTTTATGTTGAATTCTTTATATTGTTGAAATGTTCAGAATCCGTTGCTATTTAGTGGGTGAGATGATTTTATTCATAGCTAATTCAATTCATTGAAATAATTTGTGATTAGTGAGGTGAAAAGGGATGTTGAAGTTCGAATGAGAAATGCAATGTGATTTTGCAAGTTTTTTTTTGAGTAAATGATTTCCACTTGCTCTTTTTTTTTGTTATCGGTAATCATTGTGCAACACTCAACTAGATTATGTAATCTTACTACTGGTGATCAAGGTTATCAAACTCGATAGTCTACTTAAACTCGTGAGAGCTTCATAGACTCGACTCGTAGACCCGACTCGTAGACTCGTAAATCTCTACTACACCCCTACTTCGTATGAAAAAATGTATATAATATCATATCAATTTAGAATTTAATCACCACACATTAATGCAAATAGTAATGAGTAGTTCAATAATTGTAAAATAACTTAGTTCAACACACATGATTGTTATATAAGTTCAAATTACAACAAACATATTAATTAATACAAAACACAAAACATAAATAACTTCAACTTTTTTGGCTCCAATAATCTTTTTACTTATAGATCTAGAAGGTCTAGCAAGTGAAGATGCATTAACATTGGCATCACAAGAATTTGAAGTTGTCCCAGTCCCAATCCCACTTCTAAACCAGTTTCAATCGACTAAAATAAAATTATTTATTTTTCTAAAAAACCAGAAATATAATAAATAAAATAAAAAAAACAAAACTACATAATATATACACACACGTG
>Ga0209589_1006884_pt1 | contig 18553 bp, 21 predicted proteins | sample CowpeawhiteBW_FD_187525 | JGI IMG/M metagenome (GOLD analysis project Ga0209589, IMG submission 187525) | Root nodule microbial communities of legume samples collected from California USA - Cow pea white BW (SPAdes) (version 2) | ecosystem: Host-associated > Plants > Roots > Nodule | place: USA...
TATATATATATATACATTAAAACTACACTTAATTTGAATATATTATTTTGACCCTAAAATTATTGATAAAAAAATCAAACAAGATATTTATTTATTTTTTTATTAATAGTCTTTCAAAGATATTATGTAAAAAAAATATATATGAAAGAATTTTGGGTGAAATAGATGTGGCTGAAATTTTCAGTCATTAAGTAGCAAATTTTCCATTCCGGCATTGATATTTTTGATTGGTGAAGTGTGTACAAAAAAACAAGTTTGGAATTTTCTTGGCCAAACAAGTGTCGTTTATTGAAGTTTGTAGTTTCTTTGTTTTTGGATTGGTTGTGACCTAATTTTTCTTTTATTTTCCTTTCAAGGATGAGACAATAAAAATGGAAACTAAGAAAATCCATTAGAATTATTTATTTTGGTGATAAATAATATATAGAAAATCCAACTTCCCTTTCAGTATCAAATTTCTTTTTAAAAACGTTTTTTTTTAAAGAGGTTTGAATTCTAAAACTTTGAGTTATTTCTTAGAATGAGTGTGTGATGTTACTATTCTGAGGATGACTAATGGGACTATTGTATCCAATAGTATTTCATATCATTGCATAATTCACACATCTTTTGGACTTTTAACGACTATTTTTTTCAATTTTGTTTTGTAGAATTGACATAAATCTAGGTGACTCAAAAAGTTTAAATAACCAACTTCGAATTAATTACATAAACGAATATTAACATTAGAAAGATTCTAATATTCATAAATGATGAACATTATCAAGCTAAGTATCATAAATAATACGAAAGAAATTTATGAATATTTAAAATTTATACATCAGAATGTAAATTTCTTTTATAACCTTATGCTTGAGAGGGAAATGAATTATTGAATATATACAATTTTAAAACTTTAATTTAATTAATAAAAACAACACATTTTACTATCTAAAGTATTTCATCTCTCTTCATAATTTATTGTATTGTCTAATATGATTGTGCATACATATCTTATAATATAATATTCTAATAGTAAAAATTATAGTTTTTCTATGCAATGAATAAAAAGAACCACTTAATGATAAGGAAAAAATAATATTAGGTATCACTCAACCATATAAAATATGATAATATTAAACTTGTATATTTATTTCCCTTTGAAATGTCTCCATTACATATGTTTTCCAATTCATTATTTTTACTCTTTATGCTCTAAATGGTAATAAGGTTCAAGAAGTTACAGGGAAAGGAAGATTCTCCACAAAAAGATTCTTCTTTGATAAGAACCGAAGCAAAAAGATAGACGTCACAATCAAAGATAGGTAAGTCTAGAGGCTACAATCCGATCCAGAATTGATAAGTTAAGACGTCACGATCGAGATTAATAAGTCGAAGGAAGATTCGCCCACAAAGACGGTTGTCTTTGATAGGAACCAAATAATATTGATGCCACAAAGATCCAAGTCTTTGATAAGTCAAGGAAGATTCGCCACAAATATTCCAGTCTTTGATAAGAACCTTGAGGCCTAAGCTAATAACCAAGAGAATCATCTCTTTAATGAAATAACTTTATTAATCAATAAAAGTGGTTACAATTATTGTAGACCTTGGTATTTATAGGCCTTAAAAGATACAACATAAAAGATAAAAATGGAAAAATGTGAAATGATATCCAAAATATCAAAAGATATAAAAAATTATCAAAAATATCAAAAGATATCAGAAGATAACAAAAGATAAAAAAAAAAGATAAGCTAGATCATTTACATAATTAAATTTAATTATATAAATTATTCTTTAATTGTATGATCTTCATATCCTTTTAATGCTAAAAGATCATCCTCAAGTTCTTCTTGTATATGTTCAGGAGATAGTCCTCTATCATACCATCCTTCCTAAAGCGAAGTTGTCTTCAACTTTGTGTCACCTCAAGATTGCTTCACCTTTGTCTTGGATCAAGATATAGTCATCAATCATACCCTCCTTCCTAAAGTGAAGTTGTCCGCAACTTTGTGACAGCAAAAGATTCCTTTACCTTTGTATTAAATCAAGAGATAATCCACCGTCATACTCTCTTTTCTATAGAAAATTTGTCCTCAAATTCATGCCACTTGAAAATACTTTTTTCCTTAGGTTTGGTACTGTGAGAGGTAGCTCCCTCTATATTAAAAGTTGTCCTTATCTTGAGATAGACATGATCAATCATTCATCATTCTCTCATGTTTAGAGAGAATTCGACCTGAATTCTAGAAGATCCTACACATAACACACAAACATAATTCAAAAGCACATCCTTAAAATAACCCAAAATAGAAATTCTATTAAAAATGAGATTTAGATCTTGAAAGAGTCCAATCTCTTATTTTCAAGGGTTTTGGAGGTTTGCCTCTAGGGTCAAATACCCATATGCACAAGTCATCAAACAATTTGAATTTAAAAATGTCATGTTCAAAGAAAATCACAAGAATATTGCTTAAAGAAACAGTCAAATTATAAGTATGACTTTGATTGCCCCTAAGTTGGTTGAGAGTGGACAAACAAACTTTCTCGTCAATATATATATCGAAACTTGCGTTTTTACCCATATGTTGGTTGAGAATTGTAAGACTCGAGAAAATTAAATAAATAATAAATATTTAATTAACAATAATTGTGGATTGGAAGTACCTCTAAGAGAATTAGTTTGTCAAGTCATAGCAAATGAATAGTGGTAGCTTAAGTGATTAAGAGTATTTGGTTGTGTGAGATTGTGTCTGAAGGACTTAGGTTCAAATCCTATGTATGCCATCAATGTGATGTTTTAATTATTTATTTTATTTTGCATGGATGTGTGGTTGTGTGATGTGGTCTCATAATCATATATGTGCATGAAATGTCATGAAACATGTAACGATTTGTTAGTTGTGCATATGCTTGATAATTGAGTGGATAAGAGTTCAAACCTTGGCTAGCGATAAATAGTTACTTATTGCTAAGTTATGGAGAGCCTAGAAACCTTTGCAATTAAACATACAATTTTCGTTTTTATTTTATTTAATTAGTTTTAAGGCTAGAAAAGTAAGGTAAGGGAAGGAATTAGTCCAGGTAAGGGGAATTGCTTTACATGCTTGGTTTATTATTTATGCGTTCTACGGTATGTTGAATACATGAGAGCCTTTCGTCATTTTGTTTCTCGTTGTTTTCGCGTTTCTCGGTTTCTGCCTAGAAACCATCCGACGGTGTTCATGTCCCACGAAGCGACGCATGGGGCATGATGACCATTTTTGGTTTTTACTGGTGCGGGAGCAAGGTTGATTCCTTGTATTTACTTTCTTCGTTTTGTTTGAGTGATTTCTGATGTGAAATATTGAAATGTTACTGCGTATTGATATTTGGGTGAATTGTTGCATGAACAAATATGAGGGTTAATGTTGGGCTTAGGGATGAGTTAAAAGCATGGTTTTCATATTAGTAATTGTTGTGCTTGGGTGTTCATCTAAAGTTTAATTGAACATGTATGAATCTGGAAGCATGCTGGATGAATACCACCCGGAGGGCTTTCAACATGGGCCAATGATCAGGCCTAATTTTCTTTATTATGTTTTTTTTAAATAATTGTTTAGGTCTTGAATCTTTGGACCATTAATGTTTTTATGTTGCCTAAATCCTAATTAGGCTCTTTTTAATATGCAGCCCACGCCTTCATCCATTTGCCACACCATCATCTTTGGGCCGAGAATCCAGTTGCGTCTCCAACAAGTGTATTGGGCCATCAACTTGAAGTTGTAGCCCATACTCCAGCCTTCACACGTTCCATTCCCTAGGGTTTCCTTGCATTCACACATTTCTTTCCTTAAGGTTTGTGAACCACGCTTCTTCTTCATGCATCCAACTTTGTCTAGCCAGTGTATTCCTTTCCTTGTTAGGGTTTATTTTACATGGCTGCCTTGTTATCTATAAAAGGTAGAGCAATGTTTGTAATCGACAGCTTTGATGAATGAGAGTGTGGTTTTATCCCCCTTTTTTCATAGCTCATCTTCTAGTTGAGGTTTTCACCTCCTAGGGTTTCTCAAACACTATGAGTGTTGTGAGATTCCCACTGGAACGAGAGTGAACAACGTTTCCACCAAACGTTGTGAAGTTCTTCTACTGCAAGTGTCGATTATATTACTTTCGCTTCCTAGATCGATGCTTTTGGAGGCTTCACGTGATTTAGTTGATTTGTTCAAGTATATGCGAAGTGTTTGTCATCATGTGGTATTCAGAGCTCAAGTTGCGAGCTGGAGGTCTTCAAAGATAAGTGTTCTTCATCTTATCTCATTTTCTTTCATATATGTTTGATCCCATCTTATTTTGCTTTGATTGAGTCTTTGATTTTCGGTTTTGCTCATCTCTGCGTTTGAATCAGTGTGCTAAAATGATTTGCAAAAATTGATTCATTCAATTTGTTCAAATGTTCTTGAATCAATACTGATGCTGAAATGTCTAGGTTGTTATTTCTGCCGTTTAATGCCCTTCTTAGGCTTGTTGTGATTTTTTTTCCTAGCTTTGAATTTTATAATCTTGTGTTTTTGTCTTAGGTATTGCATAATTCATTTTGTATGTGCTGAATTTCATAGAAGTAGTACGTATATGTTGTTTTCTTATGTTAGCCGAGTTGTTTTGTGTTCATGTATGGTTTTGGATTCATATATTGCTATTAGATCTTTAGCAATTTTCCTGCAGTTTATGATTGTTGTTGTTCTGGTGTATTTTCTGTTGCTCATTCATGTCTGTGTTCCACTGTATGTTGCTTGTGCTGTTTCTGAACCAATTTTTTTACCAATGATTGTTGTTGACCAACCATATGTGAGTTGTTGAAATCTGGATGTGTTCAGATTAATCATGAGGTTATGGTTTAGTCGAATGCATAGGCATTATTAGTACCTTGTTTATTGCAGTTTTGTATTCCTTCACAGAGAACTAAATTTTGGTTCTATGGTAACCTGCTTGTTGTTGTCCTAGTATATTTGATTGAGTTTGGGTGTTGTATCATTTTGTTTGAGCATGAATAGGTTTTGTTGAGTTTCTTTTTGCACTAGCTGTGAATTTCTTTGTTGAGTCTTGATTGAAATGTGATTCACATTGGTGCATTATTTTTGGCCATTCTTTTGATGTTGAAAGTTGTTTCATATTGATTGGTTTTTGGTTGAATCATAGTCTGTTGCATACTACTGAGTTATCTACATTGGTTGAGAGTCTCATCCAACTTGTGTCCTTTCTAAAATGTTTTTGAGTTGAATATTTTGTTAATTCTTCATGTGTATCTGTTAATTGAAATTGGAAGCATAAAAATTGTTGTGAATTGTGGCCTAAAATAAAGAGTGTGCCTGACCTTTAAAAGCTGAAAAGAAAATCAATGAAAAGCGGAAAGAAAAGATAATCATTGGAAAGAAATTGATAAAAAAGAAGAATATGAAAAAAAAGAGGGTTCTATAATGTTCATCATGTTGATTGTTTTCCATTGTTTCAATTTCTATTGCATGTGCACTGTTATGATTCAACTTGTTTTGTTTGATGTCTTGTGGACTTTAGTTTTGTTAATCATATTCTAGACCTATTCCTTAGGTTCTTTTTGTGTGCCAACCATTCTTATGATTACTTATTTTACTTGTTTGTCTTTCTTGATCAATCATTTGAGTCTGTCCATTTATTCTGTCAATTGATGTTGTCCAATTCTTCCATTTGAGCTTTTCTTGATTTCTTAGCTTGCTTTGTTATCACGTGAATCTGATATCTCTGCTTTTACACTTTGGCTTGGTAACTCACTGATTTGGCAGCCTTGTAGGTGATTTTCTTTTTGAAGGTGAAGTTGTGGTGAGGAAAACATTTGAGAGCCTAAAATTGGAAGCACAAGAGGATTAAAAGGAGTGAGCTGGATTGTGAGAGCAAGAAAGTGGGCTGGGAAGAGAGAGGCCTCATCCTTGGGGTGGACCGAGAGAAACAAAGAGCTTTTAGCTCAATTCCAGCTGCAGATGTTTTTAGATTTAAGTTTTATCTTTTGTGTATCACAAAACTTTTGTATTTGAGTTTCATTTTCTATTTTAATTCATTTGCTTGGGTGGGAAAATGGTTTAGAGAAATCTCAACCTTAGCTTGGTTTGTAATAGCTTCTTAATCGTGTAATGTGTAGGTTAAGGGGTTTCAAGGGTCACTTGTTTCTTCATGTAGGTTTCTTGACTAGTTTCTGTTTTTATGTTGTGATGTTTTCCATTTCCAGTTTATTCATGTTTGATGTTTTTGTTTTAGGTCTTTATGATACTTAAGTGCAATAGGAAACACTTAGTTGACCTTTCTTTGTTCTTTAGGTTTTAGTTTGTTCACACACTTTGAAAGATGTTTTCACACTTAAACTTGTTTTGAAATTTTTATTAAAAAGTTTTTTGTGAAAGTGGACTATGGAATCTGTCTAGGAAAGGTCTGGTTTCTAAGTTTGTCATGAACCTTTTCCTGGGATATCTATAGAAAATTTTCACTTTTATTTCTTCTTAGAAATTTCACTCCAAAATCTTTGTGAAAATTGATTTAATAAGTGTTTCAAAAGTGTTTTGCAAAATGAGTTTCCATTTGTATGCTTATAATAGTTTGCATTTAGGTTGTCATTGTGAGAATGAGATGCATCATACATTTGAGAGAAAGTTTCCTTTCTTTGGTGAGGACATAAGTGCCATATCACACATAACTTGGGAAAGGGAAGCAGATGACTTGGTCCATTCATTATCTACTAGACATAGTAAATAATACATTCTTACTTTCTGTCTTTCTAGTTTTATAGGACATGCAAGAGAGTGGTGGAACTATAGGTAGTCTAGAGTGGAAAAAAGAAGAAAATTTTCCATTCAAATTGGAGTGAGTTGAGAGCATGCATGAGAAGAACATTCATTTCATCTTCCTTTGATATAGATCATGAGATAAAGAAAAGGAAAATTGAGATAGCAAGATGGAAGGAGGAGAAACTCACAATACTCCTTAGAGAGATGATGGAGTTGAGGAAAAAGAAAAAATAAGAATCCAGAGAAGAAAGCAGAAAGAAAGAGAGAAATTTGAGAAAGAAATGAGAGAAGAAGAGGAACGAAAGATAGATAAGAAGCAGAGAAAAGAGAAGGAGGAAAAAAAGAGAAAAGAATATGAAGAAAAGGAGAGAGTAAGACAAGAGGAAGAGTTAAAAAAAAAAAACAGAGGAAGAGATTGAGAGAAAATAAAGGAAGGAAATCGTGCTTAGGGAAGTAGAGATACAACATTCTACTCTTCTCTACAAAGACATAAATATCAAGCTTCCAAAGGGAGTGATCAAATTTTTAAACTCTCCTTTAGTTTCCATTAATTCTTTTGTCTTAGTTCTTCCTAAAAATGTTTTTACACCTTCACCCATTATTTAAAAATCCTGAAAAGATTTTCCAAAACCAACCTTTGACTTAGAGTTACCATTTTGGTGTCAATTAAGTCAAAGTGAAAATCAATATTTTTGTGAAATGGGCCTCAATGAAAATATTTTCAAACATAAAAGCCCATCTTCACGTGTCTTCATAAAATATAGTCTGCATGGTATTCAAGATTTTAATACAATTATGTTTGATGACTATTGTAGATATACTTTTGATCCTGGAGGAACCCAACTCCCAATGTTGTGGGTCTTAAAGAACCCTCATGATATGAGGACATATCCTCTTCAAGAGTGAGGGGATGATGAATATAATTATGAGGGCTTTCAGCATGGGCCAATGATTAGGCCTAATTTTCTTTATTATTTTTTTAAAATAATTGTTTAGGTCTTGAATTTGGACCATAAGTGATTTTATGTTGCCTACACCCTAATTAGGTTCTTTTTAATATGCAGCCCACGCCTTCATCCATTTGCCACACCATCATCTTTAGGCCGAGAAGCCAGTTGCGTCTCCCATAAGTGTATTGGGCCATCAACTTGAAGTTGTACCCCATACTCCAGCCTTCATGCGTTCCATTCCCTAGGGTTTCCTTGCATTCACGCATTTCTTTCCTATGGGCAATGATGGTATCCTACGATTTAGAAACAAAGTGTGTGTTCCATGGGGACCGCGACTAAGGAAGAGGATTTTGGAGGAAGGTCATAAGAGTCGTCTTAGCATACATCCTAGTATGACTAAGATGTATAAGGATCTGAAGGAATCCTTTTGGTGGACTGGAATGAAAACAGACATAGCCGACTTTGTGGCATCTTGCTTGGTGTGCCAAAAGGCTAAGATTGAACATCAAAGGTTGAGTGCTATGTTGGAGCCTCTGAATATTCCTCAGTGGAAATGGGACAATATTTCCATGGACTTTGTAACACATCTGCCGAGGTCAGTAAGAGGTCATGACTCGATCTGGTGATTGTAGACAAATTGACAAAATGCACTCACTTTTTACCGATCAATCAAAAGATATCCATCGACAAACTGGCAGAGTTTTACGTAAGAGAGGTGGTCAGGTTGCATGGTGTACCAGCGAGTATTGTGTCAGACTACGATCTGAGGTTCACGTTGAGGTTATGGTAGTCGATGTAGGCACCGTTGGGCACTTAGTTAAGAAAGAGCTCGGTTTATCATCCTCAAATAGATGGCTAATCTGAGAGAACTACACAGTCGCTGGAGGATCGATTTAGGACATGTGTGTTGGATCATTTGGGTACTTTGAGTGATATGCTATCACTAGTGAAGTTAACGTACAATAACAACTATCATTCCAACATTGGGATGGCGCTATACGAGGCTTTGTATGGTAGGAGATGCATGACTCCCTTATATTGGCAGCAAGATGGGGAGTTAGTGGTATTTGGACCAGAATTTTTGTAGCAGAGTATTGAGAAAGTGAAGGTCATACATGATCGGATGCGAGCTACTTAGAGTCGGCAGAAGTCATACGTAGATAAGTGAAGTAGGCTGCTTGAGTTTGAAGTGGGAGATCATGTATTTTTCCGAGTTACATCAACATCTGGCATCATAAGGGCGATCAAGTTTAGGAAGCTAACTCCTAGATTCATTGGACAATACCAGATCACGACAAGGATTAGTCCAACAACATATGAAAATTGATTTGCCACCTCACTTGGTAAACTTGCACAATGTCTTCCATGTATCACAATTGAGGAAGTACATTGCAGACCCTACTCATGTACTAGAGGAGAACGATGTGCAGGTGCGTGAGGATTTGATAGTGGGAGTTGGACCAGTGAGGATCTTGGATTCTCAAGTCAAGCTACTCGGAGGGAAGGAGATCCAGATTGTGAAGGTTCTTTGAGATGAGGCAACTCAAGAGATGACGTGGGAGATGGAAGATCTCATGAGACAGTCTTATCCGCACCTATTTCCAGGTATGTCCAATTTTCGGGAACAAAAAATTTATAAGGTAGGGGGAATGTAAGACCCAATAAATTTAATTAATTAATTAATAAATGCGGGTAGTAGGAGCCTTTATGGCAATTAATGCTAGTTTACATGGCATGAAATAGTATTAGCTTAAGTGGCTAAGAGTACTTGTTTATGTCAGGATGGCTTAAGTTCGAGTCCTTTGTATGTTATTTTAATCACTATTATTTTAATAATAATATGTTTAATCATGATGAGTGATAATATAATCCTAGATATATAAGAATTATCATGAAACATGAACTGGTTGAATTGGTTGTTCATTTGTTTTGGGATTTGGGTGGTTGTGTGTTCGAACCTTGATAGACATGAATTAAGCTTCCTTTTTGCTAGAATTTTCAGAGGTAATCACGTGCCATAGAGAGAGTATGAGTGAGAGTTGAATTGGTGGGTGAGCAAAGGAAGATTAGGAATCAAAAAGCTAACTCAAGCAATTCTAATTGGAGTAAGGAGTTCCAAGTTAGGGGAACTTCATTTTGTGCCTTAATCTTTAATATTATATAATTGTATGATGTATGAAATGCATGTGGGCTTTTGGTTCTACCAATTTTATGGGTTTTTTGTGTTTTTGGAATTTTTCCAGAAATCACCTAACGACAATGAACGCTCGTTAGGTGATACATGATGTTTGAACTCAATTTTTAGGTTCTGCTAAAAAATCATCTAGCGACAATAAAGGTCCGTTAGGCGATACGAACTGGATTGTTTCGTTTCTGCGACTTTGTGGTTTTGTTTGAAAATGCATTTTGGTTTTGGGTAGTTTTATGCATGATGGATGAACCTTTGTTAAATTATGCATGTTTGAGTGCCTTCAAATAGATCTGTGCCAAAATGTTGTTTTTCATTTTTTTGCACAGCAGGAATCGTCGGGCACTAATTTTGTACCGTCAAGCGCCAGGTTGATGACTTCTGGGCATTGGAAGCCACCTATTTTTTTGGTCTATGCAGTTTTCAAAAAACTGCATTTTCTAGTTTATTAACCATCCAATTTAGCTGAAATTTTGACAGCGGGTTCATAACATGTTGCTCTTTAGTTTGTACGGTGTGATTTTAATTTGAATGTGTATAGTTGGAGATATATTATATGCATGATTTCTGGTTTGGAGGTCTTTAAAATGCGTGAGTTAGAAGCATGGTTAGGTCCTATAGTGAGTTTCCATGAATTTCAATGTTCCTTTGAGTTAGTCACATGTTGAGAATGAGTTTATTGGTGAATGCATGTGTATTAATATAAAGGAAATTGTTGCATAAGAGGTGTGGAGTGCTATATTAATTTGCATTGGTGCATAGAATTATGTGCTTAAGTTGTTAGAGTGCTACTACTTTATATTTGATATGAGCATGTATTATTCATAACTTGAAATTGAAATTGAATGATAGCATGGATTTAAATGGTGGAGTATATATATATATATATATATATATATATATATATATATATATATATATATATATATATATATATATATATATATAGGGATTGATGCATGTGATATGTGGTGAATTCTATTAATAATTGTGTACTAGTATGATCTCAACTATGAACCCATTGGGTATATGAATGTGTTGAATTGTGATTCAGCCATGCTAATATGATTGGATAACATAGTTGATGTTTTGGATTGCCTGTGGATTTTTGTGTTCATTGAGAACTTGTCCAAAGTTCCAAAAACCAGTAGCCTTAACTCTACTGGTATGGCGCCTATGGCTCGCCCCGAGCCGCTAAGCGATAGCGGCCAAACAGAGGCAACTGAAATCGCGCGATGCCTACCAGCAAAGGCGGTTCTGCCAGGCAACTACCATCAGCAAACTCTGAAGGTGTGTAGCGCCTAATGACGTGTGATACCCGCTAGGCGGTCCAGAACCAGACAGTGCGAGGCGCGTGTGATGCGCCAGACGAGCTTTGTTAGGGGCCCAATTACAAGTGTAACTTGTATTGGGGTAACATGTGGCCATCTCAAGGTTTTAACCCGGTGGTTTTGGAAGTTCAGTGGAGTGTGCGAGATTGTGGCTCGTATAGATGGGTTCCGGAAGATTACCCTCCTTGGTGTTATTCGACGAGTTTGGTAGTCCTGTGACAAATACGAAATGTGGTTCATATTGATGAACTCCACTTGTGATCGTGACAAGATCAGTCCCACGTGTGGACTATATATGGTGGCCTATAGTCGGAGGGGCGAGTAGACACTTGTGACAACAAAGATCGATCAATGTAATCATCAAAGAGTGTAGAATCAAGAGGCGTCTAGAGGAATATGTAAAAGCTGGGGTCTGAGGGTTGTAGTCCTAAAAAAGGGTTAAGTTATCTTCAAAGGCTTTGGATGAATACCTTAAGGATGGACTTTGCTGGAGCATTCCTTGAGTTGTGGCTTGGAATGACGGATGGTACCGGTGTGAGTGTGTGTTGTGACTCGTACAGACAGTCGCCACTTGATTGAGCAGCCACGGCTTGTGGCCAGTGAATTTGTCAATCTTGTGTCGAGAATATGAATTGTGATTCATATTGGGAACTCCACTTGGCGTTACGGAGTGTGGTCCGTAACATGTTATTCTCGCACGTGTTTCTACGAGTTGTGGCTGGCAGGAAAGGATATCTTAAGATCATCATCTAAAGACGTAGAACATGGATAACATGGTGGTGGCCATGTGGTATGGAATCCAAGGATAGAGTTTCCTTTGAGGAGTGTATGCTTATATTTTTGAATTGTATATATATTTATATATTAGGTCACCCTATTTTTTTGTGTTTGGCTATGATCGTGTAATGCGTTACACGAGAGCAGATGATATTACAGGTGGTGCTAGTAAGGCACAAAGCCGGAGAGGGGCCAGCTTGCAAGAATTATTTTATGGCATTTACTAATTTTTACTCCTATGTACTGGAGAACAGTGTTTTATTGGTTTTTGAATTGTAATATTGGTAATGGAACTTAAATTTTATATCTGGACGAGTTAATAAAGGTTTTAAATTTTCCCACATTTTAGAAAAGGACATTATATTAAATGAGGTTTTATTTATATTTCTATTTTATTTCATTTTAATTAGTAATATCTGATCGGGTTATTACAATGTAAGACCCGAATTAATTAATTAATTAATTAATGCGGGTAGTGGAAACCTTTATAATATTTAATATTGATTGTTATGATGTGGAAAAGTACTAGCTCAAATGGTTGAGAGTATTTATTTATGTTGAGAGGACTTATGTTCGAGTTATGTGTGTGTCATTTGTGTGTTGTTTTAATTGGATATTATTTTAATAATAATATGCTTGATCATGATGAGTGATAATATAATCTTAGATTTATAGGATTTATCACAAAACATGAATTGGTTGAATTGATTATGCATTTGCTTTGGAATTGGATGGTTGTGTGTTTGAACCTTGGTAGAGACAAACTAAGCTTTCTTTTTGCTAAAATATTTTTGGCATGGATGAGAAAGGTCAGAAACCCTAGCTGTAAAAATGGGGAAGCCACCATAACACAATAATTCAATGATCATTAAGTGAATGTTAATGCTAATTTCGTTTTAGCCATTAAACCAATTAAAAGTATGGTTGAAATTGGGATTAAGGGTAAAATTAGTGAGAGAAAGAGAGAGAAGTCTTCTGGAATCAGAACAAAAACTATGACCAATTAAAAGTAGGGTTGAAATTGGGATTAAGGGTAAAATTAGTGAGAGAAAGAAAGAGAGAGAGAGAAGTCTTCTAGAACCAGAATAAAAAACTGTGCTAGAATTTTAGTGTGAGGGTGAATTGGGAGACCAATTGTAGTGGATTGGAGCTAACCAAAGGGAGTCATGTTGCCAACATCAAAAGGGAACTCTAGCATTGTCTTTTGAGCAAGGATATCCAGGTAAGGGGAGCTGGACCTTGTGCTTTTTTAAATTTGTATGGTTGTGTTGAATGATGTATGTAAAAGAGTAAATGTTTAAATTGTGCCTGAATGTATATTTTCGTGTTTCCTAAAAATTTCCAGAAACCGTCTAGCGAGCCTTCAAAGCCACCACGCAACCCTTGTTTTCTTGTGTGTTTTCTGGGTTTTTCCTAGAAACCGCCTAGTAGTAGAATGGCCCGCCATGTGACTTATCCTCCACAACCCAATTTTCTAGATTTTATATGAACAACCTAGCGATGATGAACACCTACCAGGTGATGCAAGCCAAATTTGTCTCATTTTTTATGTTTTGGGCTTCTAGGTTGATTTATGTAAGACCTGAGAGATTTAAATAATTAATTAAATAATTATTTAATAAATACGGGTAGTAGAAGCCATTAAGGCATTAAATACGAGATGTTATGTCATTGAAAAGTACTAACTCAAGTGGTTGAGAGTACTTAATTATATGAGAGGGCTTGGGTTCAAGTCCTATGTATGCCAATTGTGTGTTATGTAATTAGCATTATTTTTAATATATGTAGATCATGTGAGATATTATAATAATTGAATCATATTAGTTAACATGAAACATGATTTGGTTGAATGGTTGAGCATTGACTTAGCATTGGCATGGTTGTGGGTTCAAGCCTTGGAGAACCCAAATTAAAATTTATTTTTGCTATTTTTAGTTTTGGCTTGAAGTTGAAGGGTTAAAGGAAACCCTAGCAGACCTAGCAGCCAAGGGTGGCTAGAAAACAATCTATTGAGTGTGCTTGAATGATAATTAACACCATCAATAGGACATTTTCGTTTTAGGACTTTAACCCACCATTAAAAGACCATTAAAAAGCAAATTGAAGGAGGAAAGAAAGGTTTCTGCAGTTGTGATTGTTGGATAGGCAGAGAAGTGCAAAAACCAGTGGGAATTGAGAGTGTGAGTGGACCTTTGAGGCTGAATTGAGAGAAGCCAAGGAAGGCTATTGGTGAAGCAAGGGAGAACCAAGGGATACTCAAAGCTTTAAGCAAAGGAAACCAGGTTAGGGGAGTTCTTAAAGTGCATTTTATCTCTGATGTTGTATGAATATATATATATATATATATATATATATATATATATATATATATATATATATATATATATATATATATATATTCTGGATCGTGCTTGATGTGTAGAACCTTCCCATTCCCTAGATTTTTGCGCATTTCTGGATTTTTCCAGAAACCGCCTGGCAACACATGAACTGCCGCCAGGCGGCACATGTGCTTGCTCCAGTTTTTTGGGTTTTCAGATGATCCGCCTGGCGGCTGAAGGTGAATCGCCAGGCGATGTATGCATTGTTGCCCGTTTCCCTTGTTTGATTGGTTTGTTAGTGGCATGGTGATGTTTGAATTGGATTTTTATTGTATGTGTGTGTATGTTTGGTCTAATGAGATTGGTCTCTAGTTATTTAATTAGTGGAATTCCTTGGATTCTTGTATGAAATCGGGATTAGGGTTCACGTTGGGGAAATTGGAAATAATTAGATTTAATTATATCTATGATTAGTGTATTGTTATATGGAATTGAGGTTAATATAAATACAGTATGAATTCTGTCATTTGTGAGCATGCAAAATTATGTCAACATGAATATGGGTACTATGATTGGGGGTTTTTGAGAATGGAGTCTGAATTGAAATAAATCTGGACAGAACCCAATTGGTCAAGCACCGCCTAGCGGCGCCTGGGTTGCCGCCAGGCGACACCACAATATTGGTGCTCTTTGAGAGTGTTGTTAAAATTGCGTGCATTGGGTGTTAGGTGGAATAACTTGGTTTGTATGCTGGAAAGGAGTGAGGCAGTGGAGTGAAGGAAACCTAACGCATTGGATAGCAAAGGATTTTAGTATGAGTACGAGATAGTTGGGATACATATTTTAAACTATATAAATTTGTATGATGAACATGATAAGTGACTATATTTAATTGGAAGATGGAATGAGACATCACGTATGGATGATTAAATAGTATGGGTTGGTTAATTGGTAATGGGATGAGTGTAAAGTGGAATGTATCATGGTGGTTTAAGGGAACAATGTGCTATTAACTGAGAAATATGTTAAGTGGAAAGTATGTGAAAGTGTAATTCTGTGATATGAATATGCTTGGATAAATGAAAGGTATGTCCCTAAAGCGGTCTAGATCATATGCCACCTTATTTGGGGTTGTTTTAAAAGTGTATGTGTAATATTGATTCATTGGAATGACCAAATGTATGCATTGAAGCTCAGTCATACTTTTATGACTTGATGATTGAAAATGTGTTACAATTCTCGTATTGTATGTTTGGGGTCCATTAGGACCTGTTTGATGTGCCAAAAAACTAGTAGCATTGCGCTACTGGTATGGCGCCTGGCGGCTTGCCCCGTGCCGCCAGGCGATAGACACCCAACATAGTGGCAGTGACCACTGGACGTGCACGGCGCCTGGCGGCAGGAAGTGTCCCGCCAGGTGGTGATGGAGTAGCAAAGCTCTTGTTTGGCGCTTGGCACCTAGCGATGGGAGTTGCCTGCCAGGCAGTCTGGAACCAGGTTTGCCTGGCGGTGTTAAGGCTGCGCCAGGCAAATCTACTGTTGTGAAATTTGTTATTGCTGTGATCAATGAACTTGAAGAGCTAAGTTCACACACCTTTGTGATTGGGCTTGAAGGACTAAGTCCAATAGAGGTATGGGATGTGCTTGGTGGAGGGACGCATGATGGGCATGGAACTGGTTAGTTCTCGTCGGCTGCTAATGGGTAAAGAGTCCTTAGTATGGTGATTACAAGCGTCGGACGCACGATGGGCAAGGAACAGTTATGTTCCCATTGGCTGCTATTGGGTGAGGAGTCCATAGTATGGTGATTGCGTGCGTCCCAGGGTCCGAGCGAGGAAGGCTTGGATGTTTTGCTACAGGCGAGAAGTCTGTGGGGCAAGACTATGAGCGGGATAGGCTCGTAGAGTCGGACCATGAAAGGGAGAGTTTCGTGGGAGCATAGTAAAGTCCCAAGACCTAGATTCATGCATATGACTCATGAAGGACTATAAGATCAGGGATGGATAATTTGAAAGAATAAAATGATTATGTAAGATTTATTTTCCTTGGGATGGGTGTCGTATTTATTTTATATAAATATGTGCATAGCTCACCCTATCTGTTTGCGTGTGGCGATGATTGGATAACTTGTTATCCGGGAGCAGGTGATTTAGTAGGTGGGCCAGGAGATGCTTGACTTTGGAGAGCGGGATTACATGAGAACTTTGAAGATTTTATTTTCATATTTTCAAAGTTTCCATGTATTTGCAACAATATGCCATTTCAGTTATTTTATAATTGTAATGAATTTTAATCGCGAATATTTGTAACTTATGTGATTCCATAGTTTTAATTTTCCCGCGTTTTTAGGAAAGTATCGTTATAGATGAGGTTTGACAATTAATATTTTTTTTATCTTACTATATTTATTTAAGAGTAATATTCCTTAGGGATGTTACAATTTTGATCGGGGAAAAATGGAGTTGCATTTGTTAGTTGATTGTTGGATGCCAGAAATTATTGAATTACGTTGTGATTGGACGTTAAAATGAGGAAATTGGATGATTATGGTATATTTTTGTACTAGGGTTTGAGTAATTAGGGGTTCTTGGGTTTAGGAATTAATGGCAGCGTGAATTGGACTGAGAGTGATTCGTTTTATGTTAATTTAACACGTGAGTGCAGTTAATTGTGTTAAGATTTGAGTAATTGGTAAAATGAGGATGGTGGTGATTTTAGGGTTCTAAGGTGTTGGAGAGTTCTGGAAAAATTACAAAATGTGTATGCACCGCCTAGCGGCACCATGATTGCCGCCAGGCGCCAGAGGCAAATGAGTGGCACTATGCAGTTGGAATTACAGCGAGAGAGTGGAGGATTCTAGAAAGTTAGTGTGGGATTTGAAACAGGGAAGTTGTAATATGCAGAATTTGGTGATACAAGGGTAAGAAATGCATGAGATAATACAAGGTGAGACTAATAAAGATTGGATTGGTCTTGGAAGGGTTAAATTTAAGGACAGTAAAGTAGAGGTTTCATACAAGTAGGATCTTGAGCGATTGTGAGGCAGATTGTGGTGCGAGGGTTTAAGGGCTATGTAGAGTTGCAATATAATGGTAGTATTAATCATACTTGGCTGAAGATTTAAATAATGTTTGAAAACATGGGCAAAATGTAGGTAGTATGCGTGAGTATGGTATACACTTAATAAGCAAAGTTAAACCTAAGCAAGCCTAACTATTTGTGCGTTTGGATTGGTGAACCTAAAAGGGAATAGGAACATTGGTAAAAAGCTAAGCCTGTGAGAATTAATGCAGTTAAATTGGTAGATATTACTGTAAGTTTTGATGCCTAAATAGGGGGATTGCAATATGTTTTATGAGCTTAAAAATTAGTATTGCACAAGTATTGGTGTAGCGCCTAGTAGTGTTGTTTGACCGTCAGGCGGTAGCTACCAAATCAGAGGGGCGGTAGCTACCAAATTAGAGGAGTATTGGAGCGCGTAGCGCTTGCCGATGAGGGTCGTTCCGCCAAGCGATACCAACAGAGCAGTGGATTTAGAGGCGCTTGGTGCCTGGCAACAAAAGGGTTATGCCAAGTGGTCTGGAATTGAGTTTCGCCTGGCGACTCTAGAGTAGCGCTAGGCGATAATGCAGAGGCAACATACTTGTTGGCTTTGTATGTGTGTGGTCTACAAGGTTTGAGTAATTCCTTAAAGAGATACTTGCTAGAGTGTTCTTTGAGTTGTGGCTCGTAACGGTATCCCTTGAGTTGTGGCTTAGGATAGAGGGCAAACACGTGGCATTCCTTGAGTTGTGGCTCGGATTGACATCTCTTAAGTTGTGGCTTGGGATGGCGGATGAACATGAGGAATCCTTAAGTTACGGCTCAGATTGACGAGTGTTGCTGGTGAGTGTGCGAGTTGTGACTCGTATGGATGGGTCCAAAAAGGTTGCCCTCCTCGATATCTAGCCAACGAGTTTGGTAGTCTTGGGACATTACGAACTATGCTTCATATTGGGAACTCCACCTGGCGTTACAGAGTGTGGTTCGTAGCAGGTTTCCCGCACGTGTTCTACAAGTTGTTGCTTATAGGTGTGGCATTAAGGCATCTCGAGGTATTCATCTAAAGACGTAGAACATCGATAACATGGTGGTGGCAATATGGTATGAAATCAAAGAATAGTGTTCCTTTGACTTGTGTTTGCATATATTCACTGATATATATATATATATA
>Ga0209589_1006885_pt1 | contig 18549 bp, 4 predicted proteins | sample CowpeawhiteBW_FD_187525 | JGI IMG/M metagenome (GOLD analysis project Ga0209589, IMG submission 187525) | Root nodule microbial communities of legume samples collected from California USA - Cow pea white BW (SPAdes) (version 2) | ecosystem: Host-associated > Plants > Roots > Nodule | place: USA...
CTGACGTAAAAATATGTTTTTTTTTTTTTTTTTCTTCTTCTTCTTCTTCGTCTCTGATACCATGAAGTAGTAGTAGATAGGGGTGTGTGTGTGGTGTTCGACCTTTCTGAGTTTTCTCTTCCTTCTCTCTCTCCTTTGTTTTGTGTTGAATCCTTGTTTTCCCCGAAATCTTGACTAAGATCTCTTCTGGGGTGTGTGAGATTTTGCGAGAGTGTGTGTTTGAAGAGGTGAATCTGGTGAGACAGAACGAAGTCCAACCAACCAATCTTGTTTGCACCGATGAGGATCCGTAAGAGGCAAGTGCCTTTCCCTCTATTGCCGGTGACTCACTCAGATCCCAACCTGATCAACCGGTCACCGGTGATGGTGCAACTCAACGATGCCACCACCACCTCACTCCACCCTTCTTGCACTTTTGGTTCGGCTGCTGCTGCACCCTCTCTCCTCTTGGATCCCTCTCAGCCGTCCGATCAGCCTCTCCCTCCGATCGGAAAACCCACCAACGGCTCTGATGAGTCCTCTGGCGGAGGAGAGACACAGAGCTTGAGGCAGCAGCGCAAGAAGCAAGGAGAGTCTTTGGTCAGTGGAAACATTATTTCGCACTGATTCTTTTTGATTTTTGGTCATCTTTTGGTGTGGGTTTGTGAATTAGTGCACTTTTGTTTGAACCTTTGACAAGGGGTTGGTGTAATTAAATTAAAATTATCATTGTTGTGTTGTTGTTTTTAATTTTTATTTTACACTCACAGAGGGGGCACATTAGGGGTGACCAATAACCAATAACAAGCGTTTGTTGTGGATCCCATGTGTGTTATTTTTTTGGTGTGTGTGATTTTGCAGATGGAAGATGAGAGAAGAAGGGAAGAAGAAGGAGGAGGGGGACATAAGGGTAATGATACCAGGTAAGAATTATGAATCCAAGCTAGCTAGACATGAATTAAAATAGATAAAGACATGATATTATTTCCTCTTTCTCCTTCATGAAATCTCGTAGTAAAAAAGGTGAAAACATGGAGACCCATAACTCGGTTTTAACCACCATGGAAAAACATTTTTTTTAATTATTTGTAATTTATTTTGTGCACAAAAGAAAAAGAAAATACTGTAAGTGGAAATACTGTTGAAAGTGTTTTAAATACGAGCCTTGTGCAGCCACCATACCCCTCTCATGAAATGCAATCGTTTTTTTCTCCAAATTGGTTAAACTACCGTTTGCCCTCGAGCAGCAGAATCGGGTTGAACCAAATGCTGGTCCCCAACTGCATCACACTATTTCAACGACATTACATTACTTTTTCTTCATTCTTTCCCTTTCGGCTATAAATTTCGTGTGTAATTCACTTATACATGCCATATAATTTTGGTCTTACTGGATCTTCTTTTCTTTGTAGGAAAGGAAGAATCTCGTGGTCTGAGACAGTTTCACCTTCAAGCCCTCCTAAACAAGGTAACAGAAGATGCACAAAAGAGTTTGATTTCAACAATGCATGCTTTTACCACTCCCTGGTCTTAACTTTGGTTGGAGAGTACACATATATATAGTCATGCAACTTTGATTTTTCCTTACACCAGCAGTTTTACACCCACTTGAAACTTTATTCTCTTTAATACATATCACATGCATTCCTTTGGAGTAATGATACACACTATATACACCTACATAACACTCTTCATTTATTGTTATTTCTCTTTCCTTATCATTTCGTATCACCTTCTTTTGTATATATATATGTTTACAAGTGTGTAATAACTTTCCTTTGCTTTACTTTACCCTGAAATGTGTCAAAAGATAACTTTTTTTCCGTTCGCATACACGCAGATGGGAGATGGAGCGAGGGAGAGAAAGCTTTCCCTCCCAAGAAACGAAGAGGGGCGTTCGAGAGTGCAACAGAGGATAACAGCAACGATGAGGAGGATAACGATGATGATAAGAGGGGTTCGAAGATGAAGATGAAGAGAATGAAGACAAAGATGAACAGGAAGTGTTCGAGGCGAGGTGGAGGAGAAGAGGAAGAAGAAGAGGATGAGTACGAAGAAGAGGTAGCGAGAGAAACGAAAGGTGAAGTGCATGTTGGTAAGAAGAGGGTAAGGGGTGGTGCACTGATGGAAGGTTCAAGGTGCAGTCGTGTGAATGGGAGAGGATGGAGGTGTTGTCAACAAACCCTGGTGGGTTACTCTCTCTGCGAGCATCACTTGGGGAAGGGAAGGTTGAGGAGCATGACGAGTGTGAGAAACAAGTCCAATATTGGCACAACCAGTGGTGCACCAAAGAGCAACAATAATGCAAAGTCTGAGTCTTCTTCCTTAGAGAAGCAAACACCAAAGAGTTTCACCGAAGACCCTTTGGGAAAAGATGCTGCTGAAAACGTTGTTGATGAGAAGAAGCCGGTGATTGTCACGAAGAGGAGGATGAAGCTTGGAATGGTGAAAGCTCGATCCATAAGCAGCTTGCTGGGACAGTCAAACACTGAAATTGTTGCCATAGCCGAGGATAGTGATAACAAGTAATTTCGAAACTATAAGTGCACAAACTGCATTATTTCATGTGTAACTTATGCTTCATAAATACTTTTAATAATGGATGTTGTTGTCTTATATCTCTACATGGGTGCAACTTCTTCCTAACAAACCAGCATGGTGCTATTTGATTCCTTATTTTCATGTGTTTTATATGCTATCGTTTACTTCATATATCTCTGAGACTAGTTTATCTGATGTGGAGTTATTTTTTTTCTCTGATAATGCCTCACTTGTGATCGTGAAATTATTATTAAAGTATGTTGGACTCTGATGTTGCAGTTGAATAGAATAATATTTTTATACCCACTTGGTTAAATTATCCAATGGAATATATATATATTTCCTCTGGTGGATACTCGATCGTGGTCAACGGGCTTCTTTGACCAACTAACCATGTTGAACTCCATCACGTGATTGATTGTTGTTAACAAGATCGGAGGAAAATAAAGAATTCATTAATATTTGGGTGATTAATTGAATCGTTCCTTTGTCAAGTAGTTCATGCACACACTTGGTCTCAACAGTTGCGTACACTTTCATTAATATAAGAAAGAATTTATATATATTGATTGATGATAAATCGAAAAAAATATGTAGTTGTAATATTTTGCTGTTAGATTTTGCATTCATTTTCAAAATGTTATTCAAAGGCATGTTTGTATTGTTTTCTATACCTAAACTGTTGTGTAGAAATTTATGGAGAAATTGTTTTTTTGTATATTACTTTTCTAGAAGTGGTTCAAAGATACATGTAATCTCATGCATTTATTCTTGGATATTAACCTACAATTAAAGATGGTTAATTGTACCCATTAATAAAGAATTTATAAACTAGCATATATGATTCAGAGGGTCTGAGATATTACTCTACAATTTTTTTTTGTAAGACAATAGAAAGTTGAAAATTTTGGACCAAACAATGGAAAACAAAATTAAAAATAGTGGTTAATATTGCAATCTATTGTATTTCGAGATAAATAAACACTTTATTTGACTTTAAGTTTTTTTTTTTTTTATTAATAATGGATCCTTCAACTTTGTTCTTTTTATTTCCTCAAAATGACCTTAATTCCACAAAACATTATTTTTACAAGAAAATATTCCTCTTTAACCCACGTGTTTTGAAATTTATGCAATTGTGTGGTTACCTTAGAACTTTGAAGCACATAAGCAAAGGAACTAGTTTAGTCAACGATGAAGAAGAACTAGGAAGCCACCGGACGTAACAAAATAATATCATTTAAATAATTTTAATTTTCTCATGGGACTTTTCAATTCTTTATCATTTTATGTTAAGCCACACAATGTCAAAGAAAAGAAAACTAGTTTATTTTGATTAATGAACTTGGCATTTTAAAAGTTAAAACTATATATATCCAAAGCATAATAATTCCATTACTTAAATATTAAAAATGTCTTAAAAGTATAGTGAACAACTTTCGATTATGTGATTCTTTTGTAGAGAGAACAAACACATTATCTGAAGGTACAGTAGTGGATCCAGTCAACGAATGTAAAAAAAAAATTGTTGGCTTATGCAATTAGTGAAAAGTATGATGTAGACCCCATGATTGAAGCATTGATTAAATAAACTAAACATGTTTAACTCTATATGCTTTTGTTAAGAATAAACTAGTGCGTGCTTTCTCTGTAATTTCTAGGAAGTTAAAGAAAAGTTGAGAAGGTGATGACTTGAAATGTAATGGGTCAATTTCTGAATAATTAAGGTAGACCCCTACAAGGTGCACTTTAGCAGTGGTTCATAGTACAATTTGTGTGTCGTACAAATACTGTAGAATTTCAGCAAATCTGGTTAGATGAATAAGGTTTTTGTTTGGTCAATGTTTGCTCAAGAGGGGAGAACTATGTAGTTCAATTAATATAACATTCACTATAAGATTCCTTTTCTATTTTGTACTGCAAAATTTAAGAGCAGTATATATACTAGATACCCAGATAAAGTTGTAATCTTAATTGAAGACAGGAAACTAAACTAAGCTTTAAATTTCATGATTTGGTTTTGTCGGAACTAACTAAACTAACTTATTTATTCATGTACATGTTTTTTTTTTTCCCTTGTAAAAAGTCCAAGCACTCCTTTGGTTGTTGTGGAAAACTTTGGTGGTTCCATCTCTTTCAAATGGTTGTCTTGGAATAAGTGGAACCTTTCAAGGATATTGAAGGCCATGAAGTTGATGGGACTTTGTTTTTTTCTTGTTACAGCTCATGAAAATTTCATTTATCTTTTTTTTTTCTTTTTTTCTGCAGTTAGTTAGTTAGTACGTATAGATACTTCATAGTAACAGCGAAGAACAAAATCCACATATCCTCTATATTGGTATAATTAATAGATTAAAGGATCAGTATTTGTTTTTCGTTTTTTTTTTTAAATCTAACTGGATCTATGTTTCACATCGATTAAAAAAGAAAGTTAAATAAGATGTAATTTATTTTCATAAATTTATTATTTCAAAATTTTAAATTAAGTAATATTAATTGTTTATGTGAATTGAAATATATCTTATTAATGTTTATTAATGATATATCTATACAGCAGATCTATTAGAATTTTTAATATTTCATGAAATTTTACCTACAAATTTGTTATTAAATTTAAAATAAAAATATTTTCTTTTGTTATTTTTCTTATAAATTTTAATTGATAAGTAACTTTTCTGTGAGTAATTATTTCTCACAAATTATATAATTGATAAATATTTCTTAAATCTTTTTTTTTAGTAAAAAAACGTTTTTTGAAAAATATTTTTGTAAAAAATATTGATAGCAAATTCTTGCAAATTATTATTTATAACAAAATTTGTAAATAATTTTTAAAGAAAAATTTTCAGAAAAAATTGACAGGAAATATATATATTCTTTTAGTAATGGACTTTTCCTCAAAGATTCATTTTTCTTTATTGAAAGATAATATATATGTATTCATCCAAAAGATGCACACATCTTTGATAAGTTTGCTTGTTATGTTTTTGTCCATATAACCTTTTATTTTGTTTAGTATATAAAAAAGTTTATTAAACACAAATAATTACCATTTGACAATTCATTATAAGGTAAAATAATTTTAAGAAAATAAATTTTTGCATATGAAAAAATAATAGAAGGAATGATAATTAAAAGTAATATCAAATGGAAGTAAACTTTTTGAATGTCAAATATCATTATTTATGATTATTATGTCATTATCTATGATTATGAATGATAAATATCCAATTTCAATGATTACGACACAATGACCAAGAAAGTTTATCATAGACAATATGTGTATAAAAAAGTTAAGAGTAGAAGAGTTTTTGTGAATATTTTCTTATAGACTTTGTAATGTTATTTTATACATATATATATGATTATTGTTATTTCTTTTATATTTTTAGAAGAATTTGTTAAAACAATAAGATGTATGATGTAGTCGTTGAATTTTACTTTTTGAAACAAGTAAATTATTTGCTTGCTATAATGTAAAAGATAATAATATGACATGAATTGGTACATCTTTTCATCTTATGTTTTGAGAATGGAATAAGCTTTGTGTAGGGTAATATTTTCGAGGTGGGGTGAAGATATATATACAATGAAATTAATAATATGTTTAAATTAGTAATTTTAAGAAATTAATTTACTTTTGTAGAGAAATTAAGATTTTTATAAAAAATTATAAAAAAATAGGTTGTTTGGAAAAAAAATTGAAAGGAAAAATTAAAATTTTATAAAATTAATTTAATTAATTAAAGTGTAAATTTTAAATTATACTTTAAAAAGTAAGAATTAAAAAAAAAATCTTTTTATTTCAATTTTGATTGTTGTATATATAACTTAAGATTGATGGGTCTTTAGAGGTGGTATTTACCGAAGAGATTCAAGAACAATAATACTTGAACTCAATCTCTTACTAGACACAATTTTCAATCCAAAATATTATTAAGACAATAAATTTATATTTATTCTTTTTTAAAAATTGTTAAATTTTTTCATCTCTATTTAATGAAAAACATAAACTTATATTTAAATTTCCAACAACGACGAATACATATTTGAAAATATTACTTTTGATTGATGTCGAATAATTTTTCTTTTTTTCATTGATGTTGATAAATTTTGTATTCAAATTGTTTTGTCCATAACTACTACAAATATCCAGACAAACTTCAATGTAAAAAAAATCATATTAATCAAATTTGACAAAATAAATAAATAAAAATACTACAACAAGAAAATTTTTAATTGATGGTCATTTTTAATGACCAAAATCATGTTTAGAGATCAATTTAAAAATTAATCTTTTAATTAAAACCTAATTTAAAAACTAATTTTTTTTAGTCAAAACTTTGATAACAAACATGATTAGATAATAATAAAAATTATTTTAATTATTAATTTAGAAATTAATTATAATTTTTTATTTATAATAAAAATTATTTTATTTACGAATAATATAATATTTAAATTGATCATAATTAGTTTTAATAATTAAAATTGATCATTCTTATTATTAATATTTATGAATTATTAACAATTATTTAATATTTAAATAACTTTTCACTAATTGAATTATAAAAAATAAAATCTAATATACTAAAAATCTCTTACCCAAAAAAAACATTAAAGTTAAAATCAATTTAAATTAAACTTATTTGGGTTAAATATGTTCTTGTCCCTTAAGTTTAAGTGAATTTTAGAATTAGTCCTTTTTCGAAACTTTATACCAATTTAGTCCTTCATCTTTAGAAATACGTAAATTTAGTCCTTCTTACCAAATTTTGTTAAATTTATTTGACATTTTAAACACATTTTATGATAATATTTGAGTTAACATTAAAGCGAAAATGTATCAAACAAGGTAAACAATTCAAATATTAGTATGAAATGTGCTTAAAACGTCAGATAAACTTAACAAAATTTGGTTAAAATGACAAAATTCACACACTTTTAAATATAAAGAATTAAATTGATCAAAAATTTTGAAGATGGACTAATTTCAAATTTTAAGGGACAAAAACATATTTAACCCAAATTATTTGAATGTCACAACAATAATGAACTTCTTTACACAAAAGGTAATACCGACATGTTTTAATGCTTAAAGTGAGATTATTGTTCAGCTACTATTTATTTATTTATTTTTCATTATGCGATCTTCTTTTTGCATACAAACACAGAAAGTAAAGTAAACAATAAATGATACTGCATTGCTAAGATTTACACAATCCATTAATAACGACATCTAAAACCATTATACATAGTGTATGTGTGAATATATATATATATATATATATATATATATATATATATATATATATATATATAATAAAATAGGAATATATATTGTTTGAAAACGAAAATTCAGTTTTGTAAGATCACTACTAAATTTAGTTTGTCTTTTTTAATAGAAAAATATGGTTTGTTTTGATTTATGAAGTTGAGACATTAAATGTGAGAGAGATTGTTGAAGATGGAGACTTCCATCACCATTCCATAAGAACCATAACCTTCACTAGACACATGAAAACAAAAAAAAAAAACTTCTTCTTCTTCGTCTTCTTAAAAAAGAAGAAGAAAATAATAAAGTGATTTAACGGTGGTCGGAGGGTGTGGTGGCAGTGGGTGCAGCGGAGAGAGAGAGAGCGCGAGATAGAGAGAGAGACGCGAAATGGTGGCCGTAGGAGGAGGTCGCATGGTGGTTGCACTGGCCAGAGGACGTCGACGGTGGCCGGAGGGTGTGGTGGCAGTGGGTGCAGCGGAGAGAGAGAGAGAGAGGCAGCGGAGAGAGAGAGAGAGAGAGTTGCAGAGGCTGGCGCGGGGAGGAAGAAGAGGGTTCGCAATTTTCGAACCCTAAATAAATCCTATGGCTTCGGTTGTTAGAAAACCGAAGCCATTGACCCCTTTTGGCACTGGGTCTCCTTGGACCGAGGCCTATACCCTGACTTCCAGCCACTTTTTGGCTTCGGGTCCCGATGGACCGAGGCCTAAACCCCTCTTTAGCACCGGTTTTGAGCGAATCGCGGCCTATACCCCTATTTGGTTTCGGGTATTTGGAGAATCGAGGCCTAAAACTTGGCTGTAATTGCAAAAATGCCACCGCGCCATTATATGCTTCGGTTCCTGGCCAACCGAGACATATAAGACGCGCGGTAAAATGGGAATTCTGCACTAGTGAAAAAACAAACTATGATTAGTTTGATGACAAAATTAATTTTCTAAAAGTTCTCTAATCTATCTTCTTTGAATTTTTTTAACTAATACATAAATTGACTTTAATGTGTAGGGAAAATAATTTATTTTTATTTTCCCTTTCAAATAAGCTTATTTTACTTTCCTAAATGTGCTTCTGTTAGAGTTTTAATATTGGAATCATTTATATTAAAATTTTTGGAAACACTTTTGAAGAAGAGTAAAATAAAATGATTTTTGTATAAAACAAACTTACTTTATGAGTTTTAATGTGTACGGAAAATAATTTATTTTTATTTCCCCCTTTTAAATTAGCTTATTTTACTTTCCTAAATGTGCTTCTGTTAGAGTTTTGATGTTGGAATTATTTATATTAAGATTTTCGAAAACACTTTTGAAGAAGAGATAAAATAAAATGATTTTTGTATAAAACAAACTTACTTTATGAGTAAGGTAATTTGTAAACTTTTTTTTACCGATATTTTTTTTTAAAATTCTTAATTTGTACATAAATTACTTTTAATTTATGAAAAAAATTCGTTTCATTTTTTATTTCTTATTTTAGTCTTCCAATTGTGCTTATATAGGAAAAGATTAGTGCGTATTTTGTAAGACATTGCATTTCAATTTTGGATAAAATTATTTTATTTATGATTGATAAAGTAGTCTTTTTTAATAATATATGGATTACTTCAATAAACTATATATATATATATATATATTACTATTTTAAAATAATCTACTCAGTTGAAATTATATTTTACTATTTTATCCGTTAAAATAATACTAGAAATTTCTAATATTCAACATTTTTTAATTATTTATACTATTATATTTTTTATATTAATTTAATGTCATACTGTTTTATTATTATTTTAATCATTCAATTCATTACTTTTATTTTTTTTAATTAAAAATAATAACTATTTGAAATTGAAATGAAGAATAAATTTTCACACACTTAAAACTTAACTGATATAAGGTTTTCTAAATTATACAAAAATTAAAATAAGTTTTTAAAAAACAAACATTTATAATTATTAAAATACGTATTTACAAATAATAAGATTTGATTTAATAAATTTAAGATTGATCAACTAGTTTTTATCAAATATATTTAGTTTAACTTTTTAGTTAACTTTTCCGCTAATTTGATCACATATATTCTTAGTCTAAACAAACTCTTTTGGGGTAACTTAATTATTAAATAAAAAAAATAATCTTTGATGTTCTTTACCCTACGTGACATGATCAAAACTTTTGATATTGAATAAATAGAAAAGATAAACTAATAATATTCTTCTGATAAAGCTTTACCTTTCTCATAAAGGCTCACTTTAATTTAGATTATATCACCGAATAAAACATAATTTAGATTAAGCCCTAAATAAGAGTATTTCTAATTGTGCAATTTACTAGTACAATCATTATATGAATTTAAAATGGATTCCACATAATATCTCACAATTTTTTTAATCAATAAAATTGATTATTTGTACAAGACCCATTTTCTTACATGAAAAAGCCATGTCAATATCCTTGGACAATAAAATGGATAAGAACTCATTCTTAAACTTAAGAAGCATGTAACGTCGTAAGAACTTTACACTGAAGATATTTCTAAGAGTTAAAATGTAGACTTTTAATTCATTGAAATTTAATGTCTTGTTTTATTCTTACTTTAAATATATATATTAAAGTATGGTGATGCATTGGTAAAAGTTTTAAATTTTTTTTACTTTTAATTTTTCTTAACAATGTTTTCCCCCAACATATATATCCCGCAGAAGAAAAACTTTAACAAATACTTGTTCCATTCACATTTACAAGACTCAACTAATGTATCATACAAAATACAAAATAATTAAGCCTCTCTTAATTTTTTGAAATAATATCCTCGTAATCGTTGATACTTTTTCTCTTCTCAAATTGTTTATTAACATAACCACTTGTTTTATTAAGACATTAACATCATTCTCAGTAAAAATCTTAAGACAATAAATTTATGAATCTTTACTTTTATATAGTATTCTACTTTTTTATTTATAGTCAATGTAAGACTTAGAGTGTTCTACTTTTTTATTTATAGTTAATGTAAGACTTAAAGTGACACTTGAATTCCTAACAACTCTAAAAATAACTAATACAAAAACATCATAAGTTGATTCCCATAAAAAATACACACCACTTTTTGTCCCGAATAATTTTTCAACAAAGATTCAAATCGTGATTTGTCATTTTGCAGGAAATGAACCACTTCAAATAAACCAGCCCCTTTAGTTGATAATGCTCCTTTTGAAATTATATAATATGGCATGATGACGAGATCATGATTTTAAAACAGTCGAAAATTTGTTTGAAGTCTCCACAATTATGTTATAATAATTCTAACTGCGGCTATATATATATATATATTGATCCACAATTGTTGTGGAATTTTCACAAGTGATAAGAAAGTTTGAAACATTTAAAACAAATATTGTTCCTATGAGAATTGAGAAGCAGAAAGATGTGTGTTAATTGATGGTGTTGGTGAAAATGGTTAAAGGGGTCTTTTCCTTGGTTGATGAAGGTAGCTATGTCAGTTGTCAGCAAAGAAAGTGCAAATATGCCTAAAAGTTTTTGGGGGACCCAAACAGCAAAGCAAGTATTGGCAATAGCATCCTTTCCCTTACCCCAGAGAGATAAGATATTCAATGGCATGTGGCCAATAGCCCCACCAATGCCACACCAATCTATTATATCTACGTTACTTCACACTTCACAACTGTGTTTTACACCAACCATCTTTCCAACTCCTCATTCGTCTACACATACACTCACGTAACACCACTAATTCAGATTCATACTCAATTCAATCTCCTTAAAAAAAATCTTTGATTCTTGTTTATCAGTCTCAAGTTCGCCGAGATAACAATGTTGATCCGAACCAATTACTCTACGAGAAGTATTGTCTCTTTTGTAACTTAAAATTTGAACGGGACACACTTACCTAAAATTCTTCTTAAAAAGATTTTCGATACAAGGACTATAGTGCGCTCGTCTAAACTGGGTTTTAACCAAAGCTCTAATAGCACTTGATAGGTTTTTAGAGGGGGTTTCACTGGAGAGGACACAACACCAATGAGACCTGAGCCCAACATAAGACATTGACACTACTCTCAACCAAAAACCTTAAGACAATGGATTTATGGGTCTTTATTCTTATATAGTGCTCTACTTTCTTATTTCTAGTCAATATGAAACTTAGACTCACACTTGGATTCCTAAGGCAGAACAATAATTATAATAATTATAATATTATAATATTGTAAATGAAAAGAAAGATTGGATTAAAGATGATTATGCAGATTTGATGACAGAAGCGTCCAGCACAAATAGTTAGAAAGAAACAGTAGAAAATGTAGATGAGTGGTGATAGCCAGGCTGGTGCGTATAGCTTGAAGGCACAATGAAAAGAAAAGAATTGGGTATGTGGGATTGAATTCTTGCTCTTTAATTATGGGAAATCACAAATCATTTGATAATTGATTCGTGTTGTGGCAGCACTTGGACCCGCTGACCCTGGAAAGGTATAGTACTATGTGCAAACAGAATTAGTTGATGTAATCCTTTATGGTTTTCAAAGGTTATTGAACAGTGAGATGACTTTGTATGGGAAAATAGGAAAAACTTGAGAAATGGTGCATGGTGGGACTTTGTTGGCTCCTAGTCTGTGATTTTACCATGACATACTAATGAGAAAGTGTGGTATAATTGTTTATCTTTTCTATTTTGTAATGCAGAACAGAAAGAATATTGATTGTGGTGAATGGTGATAACAATAAGAGGAAATAAGGCTAAGCATGCATGTGATGGTTTGGATAATCATTGAAAGATCAGATACTATAGAGAGAAGAAAGCACATAAGTGGAGAGGGGACCATAGCATATATATAGCTGGACCTTGATGGAGATGCCATAGATCCAAATTAAATGACCGGTAACGTTGTCACTCAGAATGATGCTCAATTTATATAATTTCATAACTGGTTATTGTGTGTTAAGGTTGTTATTGTAATAACTAAAATGTTTTGTATGTTAAGTTGGTTGAAATGCTGAAGAAGAGTTTTGCTTGAACCAAAAGAGAGTATTGTTTGGTTGAAATGGAAGTTATACTCTGAATGGTGCGTTTGTCCTATAATATGCATTAGATCATTGAGATATAAATTGTGGGTGGAAATTAAGATAATAGAACATGGAGTAGGAAGATGATAACTAAGTTAGCAAAACTAGTTAAATTATTGATATGCATAAGGAGGTAGTAAGTTAGTTGTTTATCATATGTAGTTCAGTTGAGTTGAATTATTAAGAATAGGAAAACATGTTAACAACAATTTTTTTTTTTTTTATGATGATATTAGGAAAGTCATTTGATGATGATATTTTTTAACATTCACCTTCGGGTGACAATTGTGGGATAAACATGTGTTGGATTTTGATTTGTTGTTTCACATGAGTCCTTTAAAAGGATTGAGTCCCTAATGTTTTGATGACAATAATGCTTTTTATAAGATGGTTTGTATAGGCTTTGTAATAAAGATGCATATTATTTTTTACTATTTTTTTATAAGATTTTATTTTTATTTAAATTATTTATTACTTTTAATTATGCTGATTGACAATTTGATTTTCTAAATATTAGAATATTACTAAAAAACATTTGAGTACTTTGCATGTTTAATTTATTTGTTTGTTGAATTATATAGGTTGACACTTTAATTTTTAACTACTACCTTTATAATAGTGTTTGATGAAATAGGTGAGTACGTTGATTCACTACTATGAAAAATGAGTTTGATCAATCTACTTTATTTGTACGATGATAAATACATAAAATAAATTGGAAAAATAAAAATATTCTTAAGTGAGTCAACTTACCAGCCTGTGGTTGTTCGAGCTGAATTAAGAAAATTTTAGTCCACTAAAAAGTTAGTCGGATTGAATTGACTCATTTTTAATTCAATTCGTGACGAGTCAATCCATGTGAGTTGAATTAACTCACTTTAACACCACTACCCAATCAGATTAAGGGGTCTTAGATAGTAAATTAAAGTGATTCAAGAAGCTTTTAAAGCTTTTAGAAGCCTACAAAGCTACACATGGTTGATTGTTCACAAAAGGAAAACACACATGAAACACATGAAACAAGCATGAAACACATTTAGCATATGTTGGATGTGAAAAGCAAGCTAGATCATATTAGCTAGATTTATAATTTGCAAAACTTTTGGTGAAGAAACACATGGTAATAATTTGAGTGTTTCTTCAATAGGACCCTTCACCCTATATACTAGAATTTTGAATGAAAATATCGTTACTCTAGAGAAAAGAATTTTCAAAGAAGAGTTCTTCTAGTTTTTTTTACTTGCTACTTCATCCAGGCATTTTTACAGAATAATATTTATTTTTTGGCTTTGTACTCAATCCCTAAATATTATTTCCATCCAAACTTTCACCATCTTTGTATTCACAAGTTTTTTTTTTCTTTTTGCATAATAACCTTTTCAAACTTTCTATTGTTGCAAGTAATTTATGCATAATATTCTCTTCAAATTTTGTAATCTCCCAAAGGATACGAAAGTTTTAACTAAATCTAACATCTTTACAAAGAAGGATATGAAATTTTACATTTGTTTAACTAAGTTACACTCTTGAGACGTTGTATGAAATGTATAAAAAGTTTGTGTTCAAAATAATGAAACGTATTATTTTCTTAACACTCGTGGAGTCTAGAAAATAATTAGAAAAAGAGTTAAATATGCTTTTAATCTCCAATTTTTCACCCAAAATTAGTATTAGTCTCTTTTTGAAATTTTGAGACAATTTAATTCTTCAACTTCATAAATGAGTGAATTTAGTCCTCCAAATGAAGTGATGTTAAAATTTTGCTTAGGTGTGTAATGACATTTCACCATGATGTATGAAGTTTGGTCATGTCAATTATGCATGTGGCAATTGATTATTGGATCAACTGAATTAAATTTAAAAAAATTTGAAAATGTGCATTGTTCTTCAGCGCTCCTAATCGGAGTAGTCGTCGATGCTGCCGAATTCGTCGGTGCCAACACGTTGAGTGGGTAGTATTGTTGTCACCACCTCCGTTCTTTCCCTTTTTCATTCCAATCCCCTGTTTTCATTTTCTCAACTTAATTCTCCTAATATGATTTTGGGATGTTGTATGCTAATTGATTTTGAGTACTCACCATTGTTGGTCATTTGATTTTTTCTTTGGAAGAAATTCTGGTTGGGAAATATGCAGATTTGGCTTCTTTATTCTCAATTTTCTTTTCAAATTGGGGGACAAAGGATTTAGAGTAAAAGAAGGGGTATTGTTGAGTTTTGTGTGGTGAAGGATGAGAAGAAAAGTGAGAGTGATTTTTGTGTGATTCATAGTGGTTTGATCATTTAAAGAAGTAAGCTAATATACAAAACAAGACGAAACAAGACACAAAGAAAAAAGTAAGCTAATATACAAAATGATTTAATCATTTAAAGAATACAATTATTTAATCATACATAGTCAATCATTAATAGATACTATCCTATTCCATACAAAGACTCATACATGACTCAATTATCTAGAGGCATGATTAATATCAGATTCTGGTAAGTTGTGCACTTATGGTGGCCTCTACTGCTCTACAGAGCCATAGCCAATGGATTTCACCTTATCACACACAAGGTTAGTCCATTAACGTCTTTGACCAAGGTAAAACCCCTAAACTAGGACCTTCTGCTCCTCACACCACATACCTCATCCCTCTCTACTTGAGAATTGAATGGTTATTAGAGTGTTAGGATAACCTCTAACTGAATCCATATACTAATGCATACACTACTATAAATTACAACTAATCCTCCTTGAATTAATATCAACCATTCTAAATTTATTCTCATAACCAACCATTTCCTAAGTAATAATTCACATTAGCCACAAGACATCAAACATTGAGCATAAAGTAACTGCTAAACTCTGATGCACTTGTTCATAGAAACCATCCATTTGCTAGGTGAAAAGTGCACAAATGTCCACTTGTATGGCTCGCCTAGCGAGTGAATCACTGAAACTCAGAGGTAAATTCCTTCAAAATTTGCTTAGTAAGGGCGTTCTCGACCAACGATTATAAAGTCAATAAGCTCTTTGAATTTGGATTCGCTTAGTGAGCAAATACTCGACCAGTGACTCACAAGTCAGTAAACTCTTTAACTTTGGATTCGCTTAGCGGACAAATACTCGGCCAACAACTCCCAAGTCAGTAAGCCCTTGATTTTGGATTCGCTCAGCGAGCTCACCCTTGACCAGCGAATCTGCATAATTATGCAAAACGTGATTCTGCATAATCATGTTTGTCCAGCCTAGTCTAAGCAACCCAATAGTCACCCCAGATGTCAAAAACATGACTAACTCAATTTCACCATAATCATCAACACCAATTGATCTGAATTATAATACCAAATCAACCAATATTTGTAAACAAGAAAATTTTAGACTTAAATCCATAGTTTCACACATCATACCACAACTTAGATACACCTGCAAATTACAATATACTCATGCAAGTTACTATTTTGGCATTTATACAAATTGGAACATAGTGTAATTAGCTTTTCTTACCTGTAAGATAACTCAAACAACTCAAGTACTATCAAATCATCCTTCAAGCTATTAGAATGCACAACTCAACCTAGAAATAACATAGGCATAATCAAGACATACCATTAGAACCACTGATCAACAAAGACTCACAATGAGGACTTAAAAGCTACATGCGAGATATAATTGCTCACATACATGTATAAGAACAACTAACCAAAGGAAAAGAGTAGAAAACCAACTTATCCAATTAGAGAAAATGATCGGACCGAAGTGGAGCTTTCACCACAAGAATTACCCTAGTTGTATCTGATCTTTAAAGAGATGAACACAACATGAGAAATCCTAAAGAGAAGTTAGTGGACTCTAAGAAATGATTTTTAGAGAAATGATGCATTTATAAATAATAAAACTTGTTTATAAAATTTTTATTTATACTTTTTAATATTAAAATAATCGATTATCATTATTTCAAATACCTTATTGATCCTAAAATATTATTTTCTAGTTCTTTATATATATATATATATATATATATATATATATATATATATATATATATATATATAACTTGTTGACTATGTTGTTTATTATTATTGTTATAAAAATTAAATTAAACGTGTGTATATCAAAATTAAAATTTGATTATAATACCCTCACATATTAGTTTTAAAGAAAATGAGTTTAGGTGTACCCGCACCTATACATTTGTCCAAGATTTTCTATTTTATTTGGGGTTGTAGGGTTTTATTATATGGTAGTTATGGTTGGCGCGATTTTATTACTAATAATTTCCTATAAATACAACCCAATTATATGATTATGGTTTAGTTTTAAATTATTATGAGCCTATTAATTCCTAATAAACTAAGAAAAAAAAAAGTTTAATTTGAGGCCCGAGCTTTGGTCTATTGGCTTTTTGGTGAACACACATAACCTCAAATAATCTCCTTCAATGTCCTGTGTTAATCTTTCAACTCAGTGATAAGTGTGGCCACAAAACGCAAATAAACAGCTTGCTTTAGAATAAATGTGAACAAGCAGCTAGTGTTGGTGAAAAATTAAAAATATATATTTCGATAATTAAATTTTGATAATTTATTTTTACGATTTGAAGTGATATTTTTAAGTAATTTTAGAATATAAAAAAAATTAAATAATAAAAAAGTGAAAAATGATAAAAAATAACATATCAAAATATAAGAAAAAATTATCAAAATTTAATTATTAAAAAATTATTTTCTAAATAAAAATGATAATTACATTAAGCGATTTGTTCTAATGGATAAAAAATAATGTTGTTGGGAAGCAGGAAAATCGTGCATGACTTGTTATTTAACCAAACTACTTTTTTTCTAGAGACCGGATAATACCACTTTTTATCCACAGAATCTCCTGTTATTGTTGCGTTCCAACAAATTGTAACCTTTTCTCAAACTGGATAATGCAAAGGCCAATAACATGGTGCTTCTGGTTTCCTTTGTCATGTAGCAATTTGTTTCTGTCCCATTGAAACACTCAAGAATTGGTTCAATTGCAGTTCCCACTTGCCATGATTTGGCCTTCAATTACTCGTTAGCTTGCATTTTGTAATCTATTTTATACACTCATTTTAATGTCAAATATTTTTTGCAACTGTATTTCTACATGTTTCGGGTGTAGGGCCAAGCATTTAATAAATGCGAGTTAAAGATTTTTACCAATCTATCTTGGGTCTCTATTTATAGTTTTCGGTATGGGCCTGTGATTAAGGTTTCTTAATCATGGTCTGATGAGTCGTACGTCTTGTATTATCTTAATTCATCTTGGACTTACTAATCCAAGTTTTGGTGTGGCCGCCCGACCAATGATCCGGCGGTGGGTCATACAGTACAATACTTAATATTTTATACACTCTAGCACTCACTTTTTTTTCATTAATTTTTATATTTGAAAGTTTTTGGGTCACACTAGTTTTCGGTCTAAAAGATCTTGATCTTTTGATTTCAATCTCAAACATAAAATACCTACAAAGATATTTGTTGGAAGTTTCACCTCAACTAGAAATATAAGACAATTTTATAGTATATAAATGAGTGCAAATCTTATCTTACAAGCTAGTTTTGTGGGATTGAGTTAGATTTAGAGTCCACTTCTTAACAAGGCATCACCCATTAATATTTAATTCCACACACGACATATATATATAATATATATATATATATATAT
>Ga0209589_1006886_pt1 | contig 18549 bp, 7 predicted proteins | sample CowpeawhiteBW_FD_187525 | JGI IMG/M metagenome (GOLD analysis project Ga0209589, IMG submission 187525) | Root nodule microbial communities of legume samples collected from California USA - Cow pea white BW (SPAdes) (version 2) | ecosystem: Host-associated > Plants > Roots > Nodule | place: USA...
ATATAAATATATATATATATATATATATATATATATATATATATATATATATATATATATATATATATATATATTCAAAAACAGACAAGAATAAATTATCTTACTCACTATATTATCAATGGGAAAATAGTCATTAATAATTATTGAAAATAGTTTATTAATATGCCTCAAAATTTAAATTATCAAAATCGTATATAATACTTGTAAGTTTGACCGATGGGAAAATATTAATAAATAAACTCTTATTCTCTATTAATGTAAAATAATTGTTAAAGAATTTTTTCCATTTTCGTGTGAAGAGTATATTATCACTGTGTCATTTTTGTTTTCTGTCACTAAGTTTTATTGGTGTCATTTTGACATGTTAGAAGATGTGGCTTTGGCATGCCTTCATATGATACGTGTAAAATATGTAGGGGACGTGGTTAGGACTTGGTGTGTGTTTGTTTTAGGTAAAACATACATTCCAAACTTCCCATTCAAGTGAAAGTTTCTCTCATGAAGGATTGACATTGAACTTAATGGAACGATGCTTCAAACACGCCCGTATACATATGGAAATAGTTGTTACATGGTGAATTGGATTTTTTTTTTCAGGTAAATAAATAAATAAATAAAATAGAAAAGACATGGAATGATAAGAGAAAGTTGCATTGAAATATTTATGAATAGACATGTGCATTTAATATTTTTGTACATTTGAAATCTTCCGTTGAGATCTATACACCCAATAACCAGACAACGTGGTTGAGCAGTTAAATCACACCCCTAAAATGTGAGCTGCTGAAAAAAACCCAACGTGTAGGTACTACAGCAACTGCTTGCGATATCTTTTTCCAACACTCTGAATGCAAAGACGAAACAAATTGTAGAGGTAGGCCTAAGAACATTAACAACCCAAATCAGCTAAAGCTTCAAGCACTCACTCCCAGATGAAGGCAAAAAGAATATTCATGAATCATGATAGTAATGTCATCTTTATCTATGATAGGGAATTTTGTTGATGGTGGCAAAGCTCCTTTCTAAGTTTATGGGAGAAAAGCGTGCATGCATCCATGCTGAGATCGATTGCAGCAGAGAGCGCAATGAAGAGAGCAGCATCAGGCATGCACGTGATATGCTGTGCACCAACCTCAACAACGGGCTTGCTAACTTTGCCTTCACCGTCGACGGTTGAACCCATGACGAACCCTTCTGCCACCGGCAACCGCCAACCCAACCCTGCATCCTTCATGACCTTGTAATCGATGCAGAAATGGCCACCCTTTTTCACACTCATTGTGCCTTCAGCGATGGGTATTCTGTTGGCTGGTCCACTGTCAGAGAAAAGCTCAACCTTGTAGCCCAACCCATCCACAGGGCCTCTTTCTCGCCACGCCTCCAGACGACCCCATGGCTTCCAGCTACTCACGGAGGCTCCGTTGGGGCGGAGGATGAGCCAGGCTCCGGGGTTTGAACGAGACACGCGATCTGAGCCAGGGGATGGGACAAACGGTGTCACCATTGATGCTGCAGCAACGGGTGAGCCTGAGAGATCGTGGATCATTATCATCCAACCCTTTCTCTCCTTCCCTTGACGCTCTCTGTCACCTGTTGAGCCATTGCTTCTGAAATCTGACGGAAGAGACCTGAGTTTTCAATTACGGAAACAAAAATCAAACTTCATTCAACTAACCACCCATGCTACCTCGTTAGTCAAAGGGACCAATGAAAGAAAATAAAGTGGATAAGTATAATTATTGGATAACAAACACAATGAAATTGTCAAACAGTGACAGGTAATTAATCAACAAGACACTGTTACTGCTGTCTTATGGCTTTCACATAAGATGGAATCCTAGGTAGAATATGTGGTAGTTTGGATGGATGATGTTAACTCGTCTCTGCTTTACGGAACATGGGCATGAAGTAGCAGTTACTCTTAAACGGAATTATTTTTATTTAGTTGTAGTAGTCTAGGATTTGAAGGGGAAAAGAAAAAGGTGGAGGACCAAAAGTTGAAGTGGGAGTATATGCGAAAAGGAAAAAGAAGGGGCAAAATAAAACTGAGCAATGGATTCTTGAATTGCACGAAAACCAGTTAAGCCGGTAATTGAGAAAAGAAAAGGCACTAAGAGTTTGATTAAAACAATGAGATATTGATGTTTCAAGAGGGGGAGGCAGTTAGTCTTCACTAAATCGTCTCGATTAAGATTGTCTTTTATCGTAATCCTCAAGTTAATAATCATAAAATTGGGAGATTAAACCGAAAGGGTAGATATGTCTATTTTTCGAGAAAAGGGAAATTATAAAACCGGCACAGTATTCGTTCATGTGAAGGAAAACAGTGTCGGAACGTGAAAACTGTAACGTCAATGACAGACCGTTTCGAAGATTGGAATTACGATCCAGCCAATTGAAAACGACAGATGGGAACGAAAACATCGCAGCAGCACTGTCACTTTTCACGTTTTTTTCAGGCGAAAAAGAAAGAAACAACAGTAGGTAATGATATCCACCAACAAGGAAAGGAACATGAAAATGAATTCGGTTGAATAAGGCTTGGCCCAACCAAACACCCCACATGCCTAAACCATACCTAAACCCAAAATCAAAATTACACATTGCACTCCAACAATTTACTTCTATAATTTCATCTGCATAATTCAATAACATCATTCAATCAAATACATAAAAATTTAATAGATTGAGTGAGTGAGACAGTGAGTGACTCACCGGGATCTGTAGTTGCGATCGGCGCTGAACTTGCAACTGAAAACGGGTTGTCGTATATTCCCCTGAATCTGGAAAACAACCGGGCTGCACTCCGGTTCGCCTCCGAATTGAAAGACGAACCGGGGATCCGGTTCGGAGCGAACGACGAGGTGAAGCTGGGCCGATGGTTTGTTTGTGCTGTGGGGCCCAGCGAGGTTGAACCAGCCGCTGTGGAAGGTGTTGGAGTGAGAGAGGGCAGTGGAGAGGTTAATGGTGAGATGAACCCGGCCCAACAGCTTGGCGCCGCGCACCCAGCAGGAGCGGCCCATTGGGCCGTTGTAGACGGAGAGGACGAGGCTGAGAGGCTTCCCGGAGAGGCGGCGGAGGGCGGCGGGGTCGAGGTGGAAAGCCGGGGTGGAGGTGGTGGTGTCGGGGGTGGAGGCGGAGGCGGAGAGAGGGAGGAGGGCCGTGTGGGTGGGGAAGGTGTTGGTGCGGATTTTGCAGAAGCAAGGGGTGGTGGAGGGGTGCACCCCGGAGAGTGGAGGGGGTTTTGTTGGAGAGGGAAGTTTGAGAGCCAGAGATTCCACTATGAGACGCACGAAGGGACAAGGATCCATTGTAACGAGGAAGAGAAGAAGAAAGTTTGAGAGGAAGTGAGAATAGTTGTGGTGGTTGTTTCAGAGACACAACTGCCCAAACATCTACCTTTGTGGAATACAAATGTGGGTGTCGGCTTCGAGGTTTAAAACACTTTCTTGGAGATCCTCTCTCTTTTTTTTTCTCTCTCTTTTTTGGCTGTTTTCGCGGGAAAATAACTCAATCACAATACGAGGATTGGTGCATGCTTGCTTCTGTTCTGTCATAATAATAATTCTCCTTAATAATATACACTATAATTTATTAATGTCTGCCATGATAAGAATCTACATAGATACTCTTACCATAGACTAAACCTTATGCAGAGGAAAAAAAATGAGAAGTCAATTATTCTAATTAAATAGTCATTGAAATAAATACTAGGGAGAGATTGGTATATTAAATTAATATATATTTTTTACAATAATGAAGTTTCTGGATTTTTCTCTGAAATCCAATTCTCGAATGAGAAAAAAAAAAGATACAGCACATTCAGATGTCAAGAAAATAGAAAATAATACACCGGTAAATGTAGGGTCAAAGTGTATCCACTGTAGTCACCAGTTTTTTCCTGAAGTAACCGATGGGTGGTTTCTCATTCTCATCACTTCATGATTGTGGAACAGTTTTTCTGTTAACAAAAATAATGATTTTTGTTGTATTAATACACAAGTTTATTTTAGTTAGTTATGAGCATTTAAAAATATATATAATTTTCTTTGTTAATATATTGACTAAAAAATCAATTATAAAATTATACATATATATATAACTTTTAAAAATTAAAATTAATACCAAATGCATTTTTTTATCTCTTACAAAAAAAAAAAACATTCTGATGGGTGGTGTTATTTTTTTTGGGGTGCAAAAACTAAAAAAATAATAATTGTTGTGGGGACAATTGCCTCGTAGATATATGCATGTGGATCCCTCGCAGCTCACGCCAACCAACTATGTTTGAGTTAAGAGTGAAATAGTAAAGAGAGAAACAATAGAAATATACAATTGTTTAGATGAGAGAAAGCTTAACTTCTTTAAATTAATGAAATAAGGAATAGAAAATTAATAAATTATTTAAAATTTTGGTCTACAAATCAAAATTTAATTTTCCACTACGTTATAAAAAAATATTATAATTCGAAATCCAAAACGTGTCTAAGGGAATGAAATAAGGGGTAGAAAAATGAATTATATAAAACAATATCGTTATCCTGATTAAAAATGATTTTTACTGCATTATTTTCAAGAAGTAATCATTACTTTTAAAAATGTTTATTGATTATTTTGAAGTAAACTCATGGTCACTTTCCGTTCAAAATTTCAGAATTTAAGTATTTAATTCATTACATATATGTTTTTGCCTAGGTTAAGATTTTATTCATGCCTTTCTAAGAAAATTACAACAAAGTTATATGTAATATTTTTGCGTAAATTATTATCTTTTCAATCTTTGAGCTAATCTTCGCGAATGGTTCTCCAACTATTGCATCATTTATCCGTTTAGAAAATCCTTGTTATACAATTTTGAATTTTCAAGTTTGAATTAGTGAACTTTTCTTTAATATTATAAATGTGTAATTCTTTTCGTCGTTAAAATATAACTATTTATTGACATAACTGGTTTATATTTGTGGTCCTTCTGACACGAAAAACCAAAAATGCATAAGTAATATTAGCGTATGTGTCAAACGCTAAGTTATAATGTTATTCCGAATCACGTTTACAAATTTTGTTAAACATTGAAGTGAAATTCGAAAAAAAAAAACACTAAAAAAATATAATGTTTGAATCAAGTTTAATCGAGACAAATACAACTAAAATTGTACAATTATGATCTTGAGAACGAAGAGATAATCAAATTTTTTTATTGTGTGATAATTAATTTGACTATCTTTTAATAAACGAAGAGAATATTAAACAACAATATGTGAAAGGAACATTTTCTCATACAATTGATGACATTCTTTCTTTCATATCTGGCTAGATATGAGTTCAGATGAACCCAGCACAGGCTGGATCAATCATTCACGATGCTTTTTTTTATTATTATTTATTAATCGGAGTCAAGTCCAAGCGTGATTATTCTTCATTAAAGATTAATTTGGTAGAGGATTAAGAATAAACAACCAAGTTTAGGGATTTGGTCCTAAACTGAACAAATGCATGTCCTTATTATTTGAATATTTTTGTGTAAAAGATTGGCATGAAGTGATGAATGTAGGTGTAAAGTTGTGGCTGAAATTTGTGTCTGAAATTTTGGTGAATGAAAGAGAAAGTGAAGTGGTGGCAGAGAAGCAGGGATTGTTCCTTGTTTGGAGTGAGAAATGAGAATGAGAATGAGAAAGGGATGACACCCTAAACCAAGCTGTTTTTTGACCCCACCTCGCCCACCTTTCTTCTCATTACATTCATCACTTTCTTACGACCAATACTCAACATCCTCTATATCTTCTAACTCTATCCATTATTATTTCCTTTCCTACTTACTTTTCTCTTTCCATGATTCAATGGAAAACAATATATGTTTTTCATTCCAGCTAAGATCTTTACCATCGACATACGATTAAATAATTTTTCAAAGATCCAATTTAATATTTTAATTTTTGAAATGTGTGAATTTAGATTTTTTATGTTTGGGAAATAGAGAATATTTCAAAAGGAAAGAAGAGTCTAGAAACAAAATCTTTACATTTATGGCAGCGATTTTGAACCAATCAATGATACATGATGCATTGCAGGTCTATTTTATAAACCATGTTTTGATTCCTAATATCATCTTCATCCATAATTGTGTTGCAAGTCTTGGTGTTTTAATTTTGATTTGGCCATTATTTCACAATCAGTTTTGATTTGATATTTAATTTTGTTACCGTGAAGAGCTCTTTCTCATCTATAAATAGATGTCATTTGCCTCCTCCAAGACACACCACTTGAGCTTTCATTCTCCTCTTCTATATTTTTTGTTCTCTTAGTTCTTCCTTTCTCTTATTATTCCGGGTATAATTACTTACTCGTTTTACTTAATGTTTCAAATGTGTTTTATGATAATATTTGAGTTGTTTACACATTTGATACATTCTCAACTCAATACTAACTGAGAAAAGTGTTTGAAATTTCATTGAAACGTCAAATAAACTTAATAAAATTTAGTTAAAATGATTAAATCTATGTATTTTTAAAATTGAAGGACTAAATTGGTCAAAAATATCAAAATAATATTTAAATTTTAATGAAAGTTAAGGAAAACAAATTTTAACCCTAATTTTAAATACCATTCCTTCCCCTCTCTCTCTTTTTTCATATATTTTTTATTATTTCATTTTATTTGCCTTTGGAAGTAAATTTATTTTTAAAAAATCATGTAGGTGAATAAGATAGAAACCATAATGTTTCTCATTTGATTTTTTTTAATTTTGACTTATTCTTTTTTTACCTTCCAACCATTAATCTTTAATTTAAATAGTTTTTTTTTTTGCGTACTTTTTGTTTTTACTCTATCAATTCTTCGTTGATAATTAATTTGTTTAAACCAAAAAAATGAATAAAAGATATTTTTATTAAATGTAAACGTGGAGGAATATGGGAATAATATCACCTTATTTCAAATATTGATGTTGATATGTCATCTTCTCTTCTATTTTCTTTTTAAAACCAGAATTTGACTACTTTTTTAATTAATATGCTTATTTTTTTCCAATTAATTTAAATTCTCAAAATATAACATTTGATATCAAAATTCAACGTATCTATATTCAAATGAACAAGTAAATTTAAATAAAAACAAATGGTTTCATCTAGTTAAATAATCCAAAATATTTCATATGCTATTATGATATCAAACCTATAGTTCAATCAATTTGGCAAGTTTATCAACTATTAAAAAAAATAGTTTTCAAAACAAAAGTTCTTACTTTGAATTTTTTTTAATTTCAAGAAATTGAGTGAGAAAAAAAGAATTAGAGATATCTTAACTTCTTAAATGGTTTAAGTAACCTTAAGTTACGCACTATACCCATTAATACTTGTAATTAGGATAATAATATTTTAATTTATTGTTTTTGATCATTTTTAATTTATTATTCATATTAATTTTAAATCATCACATCATATTATTTAAAAAAATTAAAATAAATAATTAAAAAATATTAAAATAATAAATTAAAAATGAATAACAAAGAGAGTAAATCAACCGTTTTTAAGAGTACATAAGTCGGTAATTATAAAAAATGACATAGGACATTGTTGAAGTGAAACAAACAAGTGAGTATTACCAATTTCATTGGTTGAACATAGATTGAAGTGACGCATGTTAACTATAATGTATATCCTATACTATGCATTCATTACAACAATCAATCATGTCTTTTCAGTGGACAAGTACTTCAATTCAATTTATCCACACACAAAAATAGAGATAAACTTTCAACCAGTTCCAAAATAGAAAAAAAAAAAAAGGTTTTGTAACATCCATAATATTTTGATCAAAAGATTGCCAAATTATTATTCAAAATTGAAGGGGGAAATTTGTAAAATTCAATCCATAATAATCTAAATCTATAATAATTTTATTTAAATAAATTTATTCCAAATCTGAATTTATACATATGAATTTTAATTAAGTTCAATCTACTTAATTAAATTTAATCAGAATTAGATTTAGTTATCGTTTATATTTTAAAAATCTAAAATTAAGGTACGTCTAAATTGAATTAAGATAGTTTAAGATAAGTTGAGTAAAATTGTTTTAGATTCTAGATCAATCAAAGTCAATTTGAACTGAAAATTGAAATAGATTATCCTAGATCGAAAATCGAAACAAGTAATTTCGAATTAAAGTTTAATTGAATAAGTCTAAATTAAAAATATATCAGATATATTTTATTGAATTTAATCTTATTAACAAAAGTACATTCGATCTATATTTGATATAATTTAAATATAATTTATTTGATTAACTAAGAATTGAAAAATCCAGTCTACTGATATTGAAATGATTGTGGTGTGAGAAGAAAAGCAGATGAATTGCATAGGAGTGTGTTATTGAAGTTGATCCCTTTGTTTTGATTGGTGAGTTTTGCACTTTTTTGGGTTCGTCTTTTTCATTGATCCCAATTGAAGGCAGCGGAGAGTGAGTGAGCATGAGTAAGATAAATGATAAAAGCATGGGGGCATGCGTGTTGGTGCTATGTGCTATTCTCTTTCCTTTTCTCTCTGCTTTATTAATGTTTGTTGCGTTTCTACGCCACCAAAACTATGATCCTTTCTTCTTCCTGCACACACTCACACATACACTTTCTTCACCAATTCCTATCATGCTATTAATTAATTGTGTGAATCCATTGCATGGACAAACGCCAACCATATACTATATGCTCAAAATGTTACAACTTACATCATTTTTCGACTTTGTTGCTTTATGGGTGTACCATATAATTATCATCTTATTCTATCTATCTCTTTTTTTGTTAAGTAATAGAAAGAGGCAAGCTTGGATTGAAATGGAATGAAGTGCTTTAAGTGTATGTATTATATGTGATTGATCTATATACTTTTTTTTTTAATTTTATTTAATTCGACAACACTTTAAAGCTACAATATTACATACTACTAAAATTAAAATAATTTTTCAAGTCAATTTTACTAATGTATGGAATTTTTTAAAATATTGCTAATGTCATTTCGTTTGAAAAAAAATATTAAAAGTGAAATCAGTTAGGTTTTTTTTTTTATTTGTTCTTTATATTTAAAAATATTATTGCTTTCATGTATTAGCTGGTTGTAAGTATAGGTCTAAATTAAGTATAGGTCTCACATTTTATATATTTGAGAAAGTTGAATAGTTTATAAAGTAAAAAACCATCAACTCATTGTTTTGAGGTTTTGTATTATGAGTAATATCAATCATTAATTTGAGTTAGACTCATATCTTATTAATTATGTGGTTCTTCAGTGAAATCACTCTCCTAGTTGGATTTATGGTAAAATTTATTATTAAACTACTATTAGATCATTCATAAATATATAATATCTGGATATGTTTGATCATCTAAGTAATAAAATGTATCAAAATTTCACATTATAGTATATAAGTGAAATTCGACCTTATTTTCTAAACCCTGCTTTATAAGAGAAAATTATACTTTAACTCCCATTTTTTTGGCTCTCATCATTTATTTCCTAACATGACTTATGAATAATTGATTAATGTACCACTATCTTTTCTTTTGAAATAATCAATGGTCCACATTAAGTCACATCAAAAAGTAAATGATGAAAATAAAAAGATGGTAGTCATAATATCTTTATAGTATCATTGTGCTAATAAAATTGAATTGAAAAGTAACTTTTATTTGATTGAATTTTAATTGCATAACAAATTTGACTGTAAGGTTTTTATTTGCAAAATACTTTTGTAAAGTATTGCTACATTTAACTTTTAAATTTGGATATCAATACTTATTTTTACACTATTTTTTAAAACTTGATCCATATATAGATATCAACGTGCATAAATGATGGATAGAATAAAAAAAATCAAATTTAAACGACTAAAATGGGATCTAATTAAATTAAAAAAAATATTTTATAAATTAACTTATTTTTTTAAACTACCTAAACAACTTATACGTTATTAAAAAAAACCTTGTATTTGAATCAAGATTAATTTTTTCCAATTAGTTTATAATTTTCTCAAAATAACTAATAAGCTACTAAAAAAGTCTTGGCAATCACTTGTAAACTGCAGATGCTAAGCTAAAAAATATGTAAGTTGTGTTATTCACTTCAAAGTGTTTGAAAAAGATAATAAAATACTTGATAAAAATAAAATGGCATAAAAAATATATTTAATAATTTTATAGAAAAACGAATTTCAAATAAACAAGCGAGGATAAAAAATAGTAACTAACAAGCTAGTTTATTTTCATAAATTACTAATTTGTGAAAATGTGTTAAAAATTACTAACTTGAATTCCTTTCTTAATAAATTTAAAATTTTGAACTAATTTATAAGTCAAGAAAAATAACTTTGCAAATATATTCGAAATCTCTTTAAAAATTCGTAATCCATGACTCAATGAGAACATCTAACAAGACCATTAGGTACACCATCACTACTCTTGTAAAAATCGAAAATAATATAAATTTTAATCCTCGAAAATAAACATTACGTGTATTTTCCTTCACTCATAATAAAGCAATGAGAACACTTTTTAAAGCATAAGTGAAGCAATTATAGCGATTTTTTATCAAGACTTTTTATTGCCCAATAGAACAATTTGAATTCAAAGTTGGGGGTGCAAGAAGAAATTCGGGGGTTGAGGGATGAATTTGGGGGGTTCGTGAAGGAAAGACATTGAAAGAGTAAGCCTTCAAATGGCCCATAAAATTTGGGCCATGTGAGGCTTCGACGGTCACGTGCGAAAAGGTTGCACGGAAGCTTCTGGGTCTCAGGGAGACGGTATCACAAGGAAGATCTAAAAATCTGAATTCCAAACTGGAGTCAGAGTTCTGTTCTTATTTTCTTCCTCAGTACGCAATGTCTTCTCCCGCTGAGTAATTCTCTTCATCCTTCGTTTTTTTTTTTTTTTTTTTTTTTTTTTTATCGTTTTTCAAATAAAGATAATGTTGATGAATATTTTAATTCTTGTTCGTTTGACCTATCAAACTTCTACTGTCGAATCATTGCCAACTTTAATCCATTTCGTTACTTTAAGTCGATTAAGAGGTTTTTGATTAATTTTTTCTCTTTCGCTAAACCTAATCTGAGCAATTTCCAGCTTCATTAGTATCAGAAATATTCAGTTAAGCGTGCTATTACAAATTCTGCTTTCATTGATATTCTTGGATTAGGTGTAGAAATTTTCTTGGAAATTTTTATAATTGCTTCAATCACTTTGTTTAATACTTCAAATGTTTCATGCTTTCAGTTTTTATCACTCTCTTCCGCCAATAACCAAGGCATATGGCACTGTTTGCGTGTTGGCTACTGCCGCTTACCATCTTGGATTATATAAGCCAATTCATATTGCACTATTGTACGAACAAGTGTTCTACGGTTTTCAGGTGAGAATTCCTTAATATCATTGGTATCAGTATCAAAGAAAGAGGAATGTGCTGTTAATCCTCTTGCCAAGTGTTGCACTCATTCTCTAAAGCTTCGCTTTCGATATCCCATTCTGTGCGTCTTTGATGTGAAGATTTTTTTAATTTTTTTTATATATAAGACAGATTCAGTATCTTTTTGTGTTTGTCAGTTGCCAAATTGAAAGAATATCATGGAGACATACTTGGTTTTAATCCTAACTTTTGTTACATAACCAGATTTGCAGCCAAACACTGCCTTCCAATTGCCAACCAGATTATGCCATATTTTCGTGAATGTTTGTTTATCATATCATGTGCTGACATACTTGTATTTTTGAGGTCAACATTCCATTCATTGTTATTTATAATTGTGCCATGTGTATCGAATGATTGTATGGGTTAAATGGAGTGCTCTCCACTTCCTTCTAGACTGATATAGGAAATTTCTATGTTATCTGTGGCATCCCCCCAATTCCTTTTTGCCATATTTTCTATGTAATCTGGGCACTACATTACATTATACTGCTTCTTTAAGTAGCAATGGTTTAATCTCTTGGCGACTGACAGGCCGCCAATTACATTAAGCAGTCAATTAGAGTTTTATTGTTGAAGTCTGTGATTTTTCCTTAAGCTTAACTTGCTGTTGACAATCTTTTGTAATAATCTTAGTTTGTTCTTTTCCCATTGACCGATTTAATAAATCTTTTGTACTTGCCATGATATGTAGGTCTGGAGGTTATTCACAAACTTATTTTTCCTTGGACCATTTTCTATCAATTTTGGGATCCGTCTCTTGATGATGTAAGTAATTGAAGAATAATTTGTTACATCAATTTCTACGTTTCTGTATATCGAACAAGCAGATTATATTAAGTGTTGAGGTATATTTTACTTCATCTGAATTGGTTCATATTCTTATAATGTACAGATTAAGGTACGGTGTCCAACTTGAGAAGGGACCATTTGACAGACGGACTTCTGATTTCTTGTGGATGATGATATTTGGTTCGTTTGCGCTATTAGTATGTTTATCCTCCAGATATCTTTTTCATCTTATGATTGCTAATGTGACATTTATCCTTCAAAATGCTGGAAGATATATTTTGTAGAATCTATTCTAGTGGTTCTGGATTATGAACTGGACAAGAGATAACAAAACTTTAATTTTTTGGGGGTAAAGATGATGGGCAATTGATATATCCAATCTAATTTGTTTATCTGTGTTCCATTTGGCCATTGTGCCTGTGAAAGCTATGCTCCATTAGTCTTTAAGAATTTATGCATTAGCATATGTCACATCTCAAAACATTTGGTAATCAAATTATATTTGATTTGATTTTAGTGAATGCAAAGTTAGATGGATAAATATTCAGATCGGTGGTTCATTTATCAAATGAATGATTATTCTGATTGATTATCCGAAATGATCAATGGTAAGTGAAGATTAGTTGCTAATTTCGTATGAGATTACTGTTAGTTGGAGAGAATCTGTAGGAGACTGAGGAATATAAATTCTGTTAGGTAGGATAGGAAGTGTCAATGAAGGCTTGAATGTTCTGTACATAACCACTTGGTTCAGTGGAGAAAGGGATTTGGGAATTTCAGAAAATATCTGGGAAGTTAATTTTGCTGATACAAAATTCTGATTGAAAGATCACATGTCTGATTGTTGTTGAAATTGCACCAATTCCATTTCCCCACTTCTAGGTTCTTTCTTTCTAGTTTCATTTTTCACTTTGATATTCTAAGTCCTGACATCAGTTTTTTTCTTTTTAATTTTATTTCCTCAATTATAGGTTTTGTCTGCTATCCCTTTTTTGTGGTCTCCATTTTTGGGAGTACCACTTGTTTTTATGCTCCTTTATGTTTGGAGTAGAGAATTTCCGAATGCTCAAATCAACATATATGGGCTTGTTGCTCTTAAGGTATGTTTCACTCTTCTGTAAGTTAGCTTTGTTCTTATGCCTCTGCTGTATAAGCTCTAGGAGATACATCTTTTCATTGTCTGATAGGATCCACATCTTTTTGTTTTTCCAGGCCTTCTATCTTCCATGGGCAATGCTTGCTTTAGATGTCATTTTTGGCTCGCCTCTTATACCTGACCTCTTAGGTATCATCGCAGGACATCTATACTACTTTTTGACGGTGTTGCATCCACTAGCAGGTGGAAAGAACATTTTGAAGACTCCAATGTGGGTGTATCCTTCTAGTTTCCTGTTGCTTAGGGTGTTATTATGCATATGCTGTATTCATTTTTAAGTTTTTATTTATTTGATTTCTTTTTATTTTATAGTGTCTTGAAGCTTTATTCATTGGTTTTGTGAAGCTGAACCCAACATAGGAAGCACATCCTCCCCCTCACCTTTAAAAACCACCATTCCTTTCTAAACTCTTCCATCTAAACACATCAAAATTACAGGAATGGATCAAAGATAAACATTTAGAAACTTAGTAGTTGTTCCTCATATTGTTTTTGCTGCATTGTAGGGGGCAGGACCTAGCCATGGTCTTATTGTTTAGTCAATGACGTCTAACTCCTTATAATCGGGGGTAGCTCTGTTGTGTTCTTAACTATATTTTTTCAGACGTAAATTGGTTGGAAGGTGGAGAATTGGAATGCAACCGATTAGCCGTTCGCAGGCTGCTGCTAGTAACCCTCAGCAAGAGAGTGGCTCCGGAGTTGCTTTCAGGGGAAGATCCTATCGACTTGGTGGATAGATGTAATAGAGTGAGTTGTTTCGTCTTCTCTTATTGCTTATTGACACCACTGACAAATAGAGCTGAACATCAGTTGGGAATTAGAATGGGAGCAGAGTATGAACCTTGACTGTTCGTTGAAAAGCAAACTTTCTTTTGAGGTATCCTCATAATTTTCAATGTATTCTATGCGGAGCTTTTACTTGTAAGAAAGATTTAGTGAAGGTTTATCAATTAATCATCGAGTTTTCATTCTGAATTCTTTACTTTGTGCTCACTTTCAAGACGTCTATACTTTTGACGGGGGTTTTCTCCCTCTAACTTGCGCTTTGCATTTGTTTAGATTTTATCGTATTTTCATGTTTCTTAAATAAAAAAAGTTGCAACCAGAGCCGAATTTTGTCAGATTAAAGTCGATTTCGGATACTTGTTTGTCATTTAGTGACTACGGATTATTCTCGAGTCATGAATGTTTTCGGTGAGAACCCAATATTTGAACAGAGTTGCCAAGCTTTTTTCTAAATAGCTCTTGAGGTGGAGGTAGATTACACAGTGGGCCAACTTAACTATCTGTTAGTAATTTTTTATAACTTATTCTACTTTATTTAGGGGTTGCTGGTAATTATATTTAATCAAATTAAAATTTTAAGTCATGAAAAAAAAACTAGAGAATGATAAAAAAACTAAAAATATGATTTTATAAAACTTATCATTGGAACGAAATTTACAAAAACTCTAAATTTATATCGCATAATAAGAGTTGCTTAAAATAAAATAAAACCTAATAAGAAAGTTAAACATATGAACCTTCCATATTACATGTTTTAAATTTGTGACAAACTAAAATAAAATAAAAATGATTTTTATTTAAAAAATAAAAAGTATGTGTAAACAGAATGTTCTTCCCTTGAATAAATCAAAATGAAAATAATGGATTAAAAGTAGCAAAGAGGAAAAGAAGAAAGACAATTTCTTTGGCAGTGATAACAGTTTTGATCGTGCGTCTTATTAGTTTATTTATTTTTTTCAATAACAATTAATAATAGTGCAATATTTTACCTATTCGGCTAATTAACGTGCTTACCATCTCATACGCACTCTGTAATATCTGCATTTGTATTCAAGAAAATGATTAACACGTTTTACACTTAGTTATTTACAACTTCGACCTTCCAAAACATCTCATAAGTCTATTTCTTCTTTTTGTTAGTCGTAATTAACTATTTATTCGAACTTCTATTAATTTTTTTAGTATAAATAATAATATTAATATATAAAAAATTACAGATAATTAAACAATAAAAAAAATGTCCTCAAGTAAATGTTAGAACTCAGTTTCAAAGTACAACAATTTCATATATCTTTATATTTGTTTATCTAGCAGAACATAAACTATGTAGCATTTTATTGTTATATTCCGTAATTATTCATGAAAAAAAAATAAGAATAATAATAATAATTGTGAATTGTGATGGGTGAATTGGTTGATGAATCAGGTATCTCTAATATATTTGTGGACATAAAAGAATGAGAATAAGAATAGGAAAATAAAAAGCTTTGATCCTAAAAATAAGGAGAAAGTGAAGTTGTGGCAAGAATTGGACGGAGACAAAGAGACGGTAGAAGGAGCATGAACTTGCATCCAAGAATCGACGATCCAACCCTTATTTAAAACAAAATTTGAAGTTGACAAACAGAGACACAAACAAAATCACATCAGCATCACAACAACAAGAGACAAAGAAACAAAATGTCTTGGCAGACTTACGTCGATGAACATTTGATGTGTGATATTGATGGCACAGGCCACCATCTCACCGCCGCTGCCATCATCGGTCACGATGGCTCTGTTTGGGCTCAAAGCACTTCTTTTCCTCAGGTAATCAATCTTCTATTACCATCTATAAATTCTCTTCTCACAACCTCCTTATTTTGTTACTTCCTCTGTAGATTAAAGGCAGTGAGGTGTCTGATATCATGAAAGATTTCGACGAACCAGGTCATCTTGCTCCTACAGGTTTGCACCTTGCTGGAACCAAATACATGGTCATCCAAGGAGAGCCGGGAGCTGTCATCCGTGGCAAGAAGGTATTCACATCATTTACATACATGTTAGTTACATTTTCGATTCGAAAAAAAAAATATTTTATAATATATAAGTGAACATAAATAATACATTATAATAAGTTGATTAAGTCGATTCGGTAGAGTTGATTAAATATAAAATTTATCACTTCCTAAAATTTAATATGTTTTGAAGGCAGTAACATATTTGGTGTATTGTGGTAGGGATCTGGAGGAATCACCATAAAAAAAACTGGTCAAGCTTTAGTTTTTGGTCTTTATGAGGAACCTGTGACTCCAGGACAATGCAACATGGTTGTGGAGAGGCTGGGAGATTACCTAGTTGATCAAGGTCTCTAGATATACACATCATGTTTTGGAACATTTTTTATTTCTCGGATACTATACTTTATTATTTCTTTTTTATATTTTGAGTTGTATCTACTACATATCAACCCTAAATCCGGGAGTTGTTGCCAACAATAACCATATGAGAATTGAACAATTGTTTGTTGTTTGAATTTTTAAGTTATGATTCCCTTTTCTTCCTCTTCTCTCATGTCTCTTCTAAATTTTCATTGTATCTTTCTATCCTTTCTTCTCTCGTGGTTAATTAAGTTGGTGATAGAATAAACTTTGTGCAACATATCAGAAAGAAAATTATAACTTCTTTTGCATATATTTCAAATCATCTTTGTAATAGGTGATTTGAGTATTAGAGCATCAATGTCCAACACATGAAACATAAATGAAGAAATATAATGTGATGTGTTAGCGTTAAAAAGTGTCAAATATGTTTGTGCTAGGGGTGGACATGGATTGGATATTTAATGATCCAATCCACATCTATTTTAGATCCAAATAATTGGATTAGATTTTTGACTCAAATCCATTTTTTTAGTAAAAGTAGTTTGGATTTTTTTAAAATTCAGATCCAAATATTTGGATCAAGATTTAAATCCAATCCAAATATTTAGATCAAGTTTAAAATCCAGAATCCATTTTTAATAAAAGAAATTTAAATTGAATTTCTTAAAACTTGTGTCATTAAGGCCCGAATGACTCGGATGGGATCGACGACCCGGACGGACCCGACGACCCGGACGACCCAGACGGGCCCGACGATCCGAACGACCCAGACGGGCCCGACGATCCGAACGACCCTAACAGGCCCAATGACCCGAACGAGCTCGACAACCTAAACGAGCCGGACAACCCGAACGGACCCGAAAACACGAACAAGCTCGACGACGGGAACGGGCTGGACAATCCGAATGGGCCCAACGACCCGGACGGACCGGTCCAAATAGTCGGGCCCAATCGGGTAGTCGGGTACGTTCAAATCGTGGGGCCCGTCTGGGTCGTCAGGTACGTCAAGGTCATCAGGCCCGTCTGAGTCGTCGGGCCCATCCGGGTCGTAGGGCCCGTTCGGGACGTCGAGCCCATCTGGGTCGTAAAGCTCGTGTAGGTCGTCAGGCTCGTCCGGGTCGCCAGGCCCGTCAGGGTCGTCCAAGTCGTCAGGTCTATCCGGATCGTCCAGCCCATTCGGGTCGTCCAGCCCGTTCGTGTCGTCGTGCCCATCCGGGTCGTAAGGCCCTCGTAGGTCGTCGGGCCCGTATGGTCGTCAGGCCCATCCAGGTCGCCAGGCCCGTCCGGGTCGTCAGGCCCGTCCGGGTCGTCGGGTCTGTCCGGGTCGCCAAGTCGTCCGGCCCATCCGGGTCTTCGGGCCCGTTCGGGTTGTCATGCCTGTTCGGGTTTTTGGGCCTGCCTGACTCGTTCGGGTCTTTGGGCTGCCTGACCTGTTTTCGTCATTGGTTCTGCCTAGTCCGTTCGGGTTTTCGGGTCCGCGTGACCCTTTCGAGTCTGCCTGACTCGTTCGAGTCTTCGGGCCCACCTTATCCCGTTCGATTCTTCGAGCCCGCCTGACTCGTTTGGGTCATCAGGTTCGCCTGACCCGTTCGGATCTTCGGGCCTACCTGACCCGTTCAGTTCTTAGAGCCTGCTTGACCCATTCGGGTCATCGAGCCCACTTGGCCCGTTCGGGTCTTCGAACCTACCTAGCTTGTTCGAGTCTTCGGGTCCGTTTGGCCCGTTTGGATCTTCGGGCCCACCTGGCTCATCAGGTCATTGGGCCTGATCAACTCGTTCGGTTTGTCGGGCCCGCCTATCTCATTCATATCTTTAGGCCCGTCCAACCTCTTATGGTTGTCGAGCCTGTCCGATCCGTATAGGTCGTCGAACAAGACCCATCCAATTCTGAATTCAGCATAGTTCATCTCAACCTTTAGTCTAACCCAACTAAAAATTTAAATTGAAAATTTGGATTGAATTTTTTGGATTATCCATATTTAAAAATCTTGATTTATAAAATGG
>Ga0209589_1006887_pt1 | contig 18544 bp, 11 predicted proteins | sample CowpeawhiteBW_FD_187525 | JGI IMG/M metagenome (GOLD analysis project Ga0209589, IMG submission 187525) | Root nodule microbial communities of legume samples collected from California USA - Cow pea white BW (SPAdes) (version 2) | ecosystem: Host-associated > Plants > Roots > Nodule | place: USA...
ATGGTGCTTTGAAGATAGTGTTGATGAAAGAGATGCTGTAATCATTAGGCAAAGGAAAAGGATATATGGTCTGGAGAAATCAGTGAGAGTTTGGAAGAAAAGATTTCAGTTATCAATAGTTGGGATGCTGTTTCTGGTTTTAGTGAACATAGTGTTAGTGATCTGTAATTTTCATGGGGTTTTTAATAGAAGTTTGAATGTACTTCCCATGGTGTAATGTTATTTAGTAGTTAATGAAGCTGTTTTGGCACAATTTCTCAGTCCATTCCTTTTCACAATTCCAATTCATTTCCGTTTCTGGTTAATTTGACAGTATCTGATTCTATGAATTTAAAAGTTAAGTTTATTTGAAAGCAAAAAAGTAAACCAGAATCACAACACGAATTGATGATAACATATGCTTTGATTATAAATTTCAAACAACAATGTTTGTCAACATACATTCCAAAATACATTGCAAAAAGTGCACTATATTAGTTGGTCCAAAATAATGCAGTACATAACAGAATAACTAAAAAGTAAATAGTTTAGTACATAATGTCATCCAAAATAGTGCACTACATAATATCAAAGATCATAGTTCACAAAACGTCATCATAGACATGGCCTTCGGATTTGCATTTTTGGCCTCATCTTTCTAATGCCATAAGATGGTGTTGGAGTAGGTGCTGGAGTGATTGCTGGAGATGGTGCTGGAATGAGTGATGGAGATGGTGCTGGAGTTGGTGTTGGAGTAGGTGCTGAAGTTGGTGTTGGAATAGGTGCTGGAGATGGTGGTAGAGTTGGTGCTGGAGTGATTGCTGGAGTGGGCGCTGGAGTGGGCGTTGGAGTGGGCGCTGGAGTGGCTGTTGAAGTTGTTCCTTCTTGTGGTTGACTTTGTTGTGTTGGTGTAGTGGGTCGTTCTTCACAGCCTTGGATAGGGAGTGATGGACATGTATTTCTGTTATGGCCAAGTTGTTTACAAACTGAACATATTTTCCTATGGCCACCATTCCTCATCTGTGTGTTATCTTTTTTCAATTCCCAACCCTCTAGCCTTCTTTTTTTCTTTGGTCTCCCTGGCAACCTTCTTTTTCGTGGTGGTAATACGTCAGGATACTCAGTTCTCTCCCAGAAAAGATTTCCATTAACAGGGTATACTATAGAGTTGTAAATTTCTTCATATGATGAACGTAAAAACCAGTGTGGAATGAAATCTTCCGCCTTCAGATTCAGAAAGTTCATGGCAGCAATTGCATGACAGCATGGGAGTCCACTGACAAGTCATTTCCAGCAGCTGCACTCTTGACTCTCTATATTGACGGTGTACTTGTCCCCAATATGTGAGACATGCCTAACCTCAAACAGTTTATAACCTGACCAACTGCAACAAAATAATTAACACATTAACATAATATTAAAATATGAAAATAATAAACAAATTTGACAGTATCTGTACCTTGAAAGCCAATTGTATATTCTGCTTCTTTTGATAGTCTACTGCGTATTTTGGGGCAGATAAGACCTTGATATTTTTTGACTTTGGATCTATTGGAAGCCCACCTATTCATAATATATAATCTGATCCCCTCCAACATTGTTATTATGGGCTTACTCCTGGCATCAACAATAACACTGTTGAACGCCTCGCTCATGTTGTTGACTAATGTGTCACATCTTGCTTGCATAGTAAACCTAGACCTTGACCAATATCTGCCCAAAAAAAATGTCATTAGCAGAAAAATTCATTCATTCAGAAAAATTCACAATTAAATCACAATCAAATATTATAAAGAGTACCTTTTGTTGATCGGACATGAATGTGCATGACATACATATATCAGGACCCCCAAGGTCTTCCACCAGTAACTCCAAGAACCAACTCCATGTGTCTTTGCTCTCAACCTCAACAATGGCATAGGCTAAAGGTAACATTTGGTCATTTGTGTCTCGAGCAACTGCAGTCAATAGTTCACCCCCATACTGTCCCTTCAAGAAACATCCATCTAATCCTATGATGGGCCGACAGGAGATGAAACTGTCCTTACAAGCTTTCAAACAGGTATAAAACCTCATGAATATCTTATCACCATTTACATCTTCTACTTTGATTTTGACAGTCGATCCGGGGTTAGATCTAATCAATTCATAAGCATAATCACAAATCCTTTTGTATTGGTCTCTAAACGATCCTTCAACTTCCTTTGCTGCCAATACCTTTGCCCTATGAGCCATATAAACGGTAACCTTTGTATTCCATTTTCTCACTGTTTTGTTACATATATCCACTAGCTTCAAATTTGGATTTTCCCTTAAAGAGTTATCTATTGACTTACTCAACCATTTGGAGTTCATTAAATGAATGCCGAATTCCCTACTGCAGTTGTGAGTGTTAATCACTTTTTGTAATTGCCAAGTTTGACATGAAGTCAAAAAAGCACAATATAGGGACCACTCACACTGTCCTTGGGCCCCTAAACACCTCACCCTTACCCTTTCTTTATCATTTTTTTGTGAATTTCAAATTCCTCCCAGCATGCACAACATAGGTCCTAACACCATCTACAAATTGATCCTTGTTCACAAATATTGTACCCACACCCCATTTGTAATATGCCATAGATTTTGGTTTGGCAAATGTCCCAAATGGACCGCAACTCCCAAATGGACCACAACTCCCAATCTCATTTTCGTCTCTTTCATTATCACTAGTGGTTTCCCCACCAATGTATTTAAAGTATTCATTAGTGGCAAAGTTTCCACCGTGGTGGACCACAACCTCGAATCTTTGGTCACACATCCCAAAGATCGACAAAGCCTGTAAAAGTATTAACAAATTTCAATGGGGGACCACTAACAAAATCAATATGGTATTAAAGGTTGGGGGACACAATAACCCCACATAAATCTGGACCACACCCACAACCGAACACCGAAAACCAAAAACCGACACACAAACATACAATTTTTAAATGGGGGATAGAATATCAACAAAGAAAGTTGCATTTAAAGTGAAAAATGGTAATGCACAAACAAACAAAACTACAAAACCCATATCACACAACAAAATCACACAATAACGAATACCTAAGCTCTTTGACGATACGCTGTGACCACAAGCCAATTTTTGTCGCGAACTTCTCTTCTCCACTCGTCACTACGAATCCTGCGAACCAAACGACGAACACGAACCCTAAATCCCACCAGCCGGCCAAACGACGAAGATGAACCCTAAATCGCTTTTAATTTCAACCCCTAATCCTTCAATCCCTAATATTTCAATCCTTTTAATTTCATTCCCTTTCAGTTTCACAGTGTCCACGTAATTGAACAGTGTCCACGTCAATAGCAAACTGACACGTACTCAATATTTTGTTAAAAATTTGAACAGAGTTAGCTCGAAGGACTTAATTGAAACACATTATCAAAATTTAGGATCCAATTGAATAAAAAAATAAAAGTAGGACCAAATTGAAAAAAACTGATCCAAAAATAGGACCAAATGACTATTTAAGCCAAATATTTATAAATTTTGCATTTAATTTGTCAAAATAATTTTTTCCTTAATTTTTGAGTTTTTTATTAATAGATATTTTTTAGAGATAAAGAAAATTTGTAAATGGGAACCTAACTTAAAATATGTATTGATTCAAATTATTTGAAATATTGAATTTAATTTTGAAGCAGGAAACAAAATAAGAGGCGGAGAGGGACATGTCAGTTGTACAGTGCAGTATATATGCCGAGACAACATTATTTGACTCATGTGGGTGTGTGTTACAGTCCCTCAGAACTGAAAGAGAGCCAGCAGCTGAAAAGATTGAAGCATTGAACAACAAAGAAAAAGGTGATGACTTCATTATTTCACGATTGCGCACAAATCATCACACCCCTCATCACAACTTTGAACCATTCCTGCCGTTACCTCTCAATTTCATCTGGGCACACTCATATAATAATTTTTAATTTTATTTTTCATTTGGGTCGGATCAATTTATGTAAAAGTTGAACCTTTATTCACTTTTTTCTTATTTTTGTATTTTGCCCCTCTTTCTCTCTCCAGAACTTTGGCTTTTGAGTTTCTCTCTCTTGACGTTGTATTATTTGTCAGATATTAATGGGCACTGCAGATTCCTGTGGTTTGCAACTTGGGTTGTGGCTTTTTCAACCCCAGCTGTCCTATTTGTAGCAAAGCAGTTGTTGGGATGGGACCAAATTGACCCATCCTGCACCTGTGTGTGGGTTTTCAAGACAACCATCAATGTCATTTATGATTTGGGTGTGAGTTCTACCCTTGAAATTTTCACCACATGCTAGGGTTTTTACTTAAACCTGAATTTATCATCTGTTAGTGTGTGTTTTTTTCCCCCTCTTTTTTACTGCTTAGGTTGTTCTTATCTGTCTTTATCGCATTGATTGTGAGTTTTATTTTGTTTTAATCAGGCTGAAATTAAGTTAGTTTCAAATGCAGTTTTATGAAACGTTATGTTTTTTGGAGAAAGAATTGGTGGGGGAATTTCTCTTTTACCATCACCCTCAGAATTAGGTTTTACTTGGCAGTGAATGTAATATGTTAGGTGGCGTTAAAGAAATCTTTTTATTGTTGGTTGGTTAACGTGTCAGAAGCTTGACAGTGCGTGTGACTTTGTGCATCCATTTTTTTTTGTTTTGTTTTTTCCTCTCGTGTTTTTTGTGACACTCTGCATCCATTGTTTTAAAGTGGAGATTAGTTGTTAGTTCATTGAACTCTTATAATACCCTTTTCATACACCTACTGAATGGATTCTACAGAGGAGAGTAATTCATTGGATGTTAATGGGATTGGTTTTCTTGCTCTTGTTAAGTTGTTGGATCAAAACTGTTGAGATTAAGAATATTTATTGGATTTTGTATTTGAGTGCAAGGTGGTTTTATTAACTTCCAATCTAGGAAAAAGACTTCGAACCAAATTGATGATCAGTGTGTATGTCCTTTCACCCTTTTTAACTTTTTTTTTTTGTTGAGATTTTAACCCTACATGTCTCACTTATTCTGAGACCTTGATGATGCCTAGTTAGTTACTACGAATTACTATCTGCTACATAGCCGGGTCAGAAAACAAAATATGATGCTGAGTGTGTTCAGTGAAAATGAGCTTTACAGTAACTATACTTATGGGTGAAAGTTTTGTGGGCCTGTGCTGTTAAAACAGTTGTTATCAGTAGGGCTGTGGTAAATTGAAGTTTGTTTTTTATTGAATGGAAAATAGCAATTTTGAATGTCCTTTACTTTCCCTTGTAGTCTTATCTATTCTTCCTTCTTTGTTTGTTTCTGAAAGGTCTTTTTCTCAATCTGAATCCTAGCTGGTAATTACCTTGGTTTCATTGACTAGCCTTCACATTAATTTTTTAAATTTCACACATCTTAAACTGTCATGTATTGCACATATGATTTTATGGTTGTCAGACTGAGATATTTTTCATGTCCTAACTGAACCTTTTTTGCCCTTTCATTCATCAACAGGGTCAGAAATACACAAGTGTCCGGTTCTCCGAATTTTGAAGCAATTCACCTTTGAAATTTCACATACCTCATGATTTTTGGGATTCCGTTGGTATTCGGCTTATTTCAGCTTCCTGCCATTTTCTGCTCATCAGGCTGCTTCCACTAGTCCAACATATCTGCTCCCTACGTTTATAACATGCCGGCAAAGTTAATATTTGTGGTACTGAGCATAGAACAGAGCAGAGTTTGTGGTTAATAAGAAGGTCTTAACCAAGATTTAGAGCACTTAGGTAGGTGGAAACCTTTCTTCTCCTTCTAATCAAACTCAGTATTTGCTTCAAACAAGACTAGATGACTGTGGATGAAGTGGATAGTAGCTCTGAGTGGAGCAGAGAGCAGGATAAAGCATTTGAAAATGCGTTGGCAACTCATCCGGAGGATGCTTCAGATCGATGGGAGAAGATAGCAGCTGACGTGCCGGGGAAGACTATAGAAGAAATCAAACAGCATTATGAACTCTTGGTTGAAGATGTTAGCCAGATTGAATCTGGTTGTGTGCCTTTACCATCTTATAATTCTTCTTCAGAGGGTTCAACAAGCCATGCTAGTGATGAAGGAGCTGGCAAAAAGGGCACCGGTGTTGGGAATTTTAACAGTGAGTCTAATCAAGGAACTAAGGCTTCAAGATCAGATCAAGAAAGACGGAAGGGGATTGCTTGGACGGAGGATGAACACAGGCAAGTTCATATTGCTTATATATGTTTTGGAAAATCCTACATGCTGCTAATGCTAGTATAGGTTACATTTAAATGGTTATTGTTTTCATCTTAAGTTTATGATCTTTAAACACATGCTTTTGTTGTTAGTTCAAGTTTTATCTAGTTGTGGGCTCTGTATACAATCCAATGCAATCTGAACATTAAGATAATTCTAGTCAGTGTGCTTATGCTCCTAAAACATAGGACTGTAAGATCTCATCGAAAATGTAAAATTACACTAATATATACACAGATAAAATAGGACAAAAAATGGGAAGTATACCAGTTTTTTACCCACTAAAACACTAAACCGGCCCCAAAGATGGGGGGAAGATGTGCAGGGAATCAGCCAGATAGCAATATAGAAGGTCCAAGAGATGGTGGCAGGATGGGAAGCAAAACAGATGGTGTGGATAAAACAAGATGTCATCTTCTGTCACCTGCAAAATGCTCCGATGAAATATGGGTCTATTTTGGGAAGAAAAACTTAGGGCCCAAAATTCGGGTTTAAAAATCCTGATTTATATGGACGGGTTGTGCAACCTACAACCCAAAATTCTCCAACTTCAGGATTGACACTAGCACAATCTTGCAATTTCATTATGATTTTGCCCATTGGTGATTTCAGGTGCAATTCAGACTGGGAGAGGGCTGCAGGATCTTAAGATCATGGAGATACAGTTAATGATCTAGTTTGCAATTTTAACAGCATTGGTTGCTTCCATCTATTGGTCTCTTGTTAATATCTATAATTATAAAATACACTAGTTTGCTGGAATACTTTCATGACATCTCATTTTCATAGTATGCTGGACATAGTTTTTGAACGACAATTTAGAGTAATTATGCCTCATAAATGCATTTGCTCTGTTGTGTTCATTGTTTTACCAAAGCCGCTAGTTGGCCTTTCAATTTCCAATTTTCTTTTCCTTTACCAGGATAGAGAACCTAAACTGTATTTGAATGAGCGTTTAGTTATTTTAATATTCAGTGCAACACTTTTGAAGGCTTAAATCTATAGAAGTGCAAATTTATGATTTGATTTAAGAATGTTCTATGAAAGTAGATCTGTTCTGACATAATGATTTATGTCATTTGGTTTTATTTCTTGCTTGATATACTGTGCTGCAATTCTGCGGTTATCTTCATTGGATGGCATAAATCATCTTTATGTCATGTCAATTTGTTGCGTAGTTTGTCGTTGTCGTTTATCATGGCTTCAAGGAATTTCAGTTTCATCTAAGTCTAGTAAATACAATTCTAGGAAGAAGATTACACGTTAGACCTTTTGTGGAGATGCTTCTACAATCTTCTCTTTAATAGTTGTGATCTAGATTGAAGGTTAATCTTTTGTTCCTATTAACAGTCAAATAACTAAGTTAGAGAATCTAACAGTACAAGATCTTATAACTGCAACAAAATTAACACTTTTATCCTTGTCTTGTTCAATCACCAATGAAATAGTATCTTGCATCCATAAATGACAAGAAATGGTGTATGTAGCTTTGCTGTAGCGTAGAAAGTGTTATAGAGATTTTGTTCATACTGGACTTGATCATTCTTCTGGAGTACCATTTCATGACTGTTGTGGCCGAATTATCTGGGGAAATTATGGTAAATTGCATGATATAGGGGCACTATAACAATTGGAATTGAAAACCATTTTCCACAGTTGTCAAAGACATTCTTTTCTCCTGCCTTTTTCTAGCAATGTTAGAATTCAAAGAAGAGATATAACAGTAGCATAGAGAATGTTGTCTGTATTTCATTCTGAATAGGAAAAGTGAATACATAGAGATATATAGTGTGGTCAGCACTGCTGCTAACAGAATGCAGGCCTAGGCAGCGTAGTCAGCACCACTCCTAACAGAATGCTGACACAGCATGTTCTAGAACATCAGAACGAAAACATAAAAGAAAATATGGTAATTATCATATTCTAACATGCTGGCTGCATTCTGTCTATGTTTGCAGCCGACATTATGGCCACCTTGGTTCTTTTTCCAACCCTTTTCTATTGCAGTCATTATTTATTTGTATGTTTTCCTAAGACAACCTTTCCTTGTTAATTATGAATATATAATGAATTTTGAGTATTTTTTTCCTCTGGCATTTATATTTATGTAGTATAAATTATATAAACTTTAGAATATATCACTTTAATTGTCATCGTGCTGCGTCGCTATTTGATATTGATAACTACGCCAGATGGTAAGTATGTAACTTGGTTTTGAACTTATCTGAATTTCTATGCAGTTCCTTGTAGTAAAAGCCTCAATGAGAAATGGAAAATCCATGACCATGTACTGTGTCTTCATGAACTTATTTTGTACCTAATTTTAGTCAGGTGTATTGAGTCACTAAGTTAAAGATGTTTTCAGGATTTTAGTTTGGTTTAAGGTGCTGATTCTTTAGGAAATGACTTCCTATTAGGAGAGTCTGAGAGGGCGCATTATATAGCTGTAAGGCATTGTAACCCTTAAGGGATACTTCATTGTAGAAAATGGTAGAAATTAGTCAGTTCTAGAGACAAAATAGAGGATGATAGGCACTGTTGAAGGAAAAACAAATTGTAATTTGGGAACTTGGGAGTGGGTTAGGTCACCTTGACCTGTTAAGTATGATCCGCATTAGGTCAGATTTGGTGACTATCGTTAAGATCTATTAGGAAGTGGATTAATGTGTAAGTCAGTTGTACAAAACTATCTTGTTAGGTGAGGATTGCATCCACTTGTAAACCATGATTCATATTTGTAGTTAATATATGATCTTCATCATACCCCCTTTAACGTGGGACTAAATGTTTATAACCGGTTGAACACCAATCCAGTGGTAGGTGATATGACAGGCTCAATAAATCTTGTTATGATAGACTCTAATACCAACTTGAACTGAGGAGTAAAGAATTATTTTATTGATAATAATCACATTCTTTAAAATAAGGAAATAAAAATATGCTGAAATGAATTATATATTCAAATTTTATTTTCATATGGTATTTATAACGTTTTCCCTCAAGTTAGTAAATGAATATCAATCATTCCCAACTGGCCTTTGCTAGTTTAAGCTCTCTAGGGACATGGGTTGTAAGCACAAGACCTATGTCAAGATTATATTTGATGAAGTGCTTGTTAATTTCAATGTTTGGTTTATCATGTTATCCTGAATTATGGACCATGCTCATGGTTGACTTGTTATCACAGTAAAATTGTATAGGGATGTCAATCTTTATTTAAATTCATCTAGTATGAGTTTCATTAAGAGTCCTTCATACACACCTTGAGCATGGGTTTGACATTCAGTTTGTGTACTAGAACAGGATATTTTATCCTACATTTTCCTTCTCTTGGTTACCAGACTTGCTCCAAGAAACATACAATACCTGGAGGTAGATTTTTCATTAGTAGCATAATGTGTATAGTCCGTATCAGCATATATCTTTAGGGTCAAAGTGTTTTCTTTTCTAAACAGTAGCCCCTTTCTTGGGTTTGATTTCAAGTACTCAGTTGACAAAATTCTTCTGTACTTGAAATCAAACCCAAGAAAGGGGCTACATCTTCTCGTATGTAATAAACTGACACACTAATTGCATAAGTAATACCTCGTCTCGTATGTAATAAATAAAGTTTTATTACCAATACTTGATATTGGGTCCTTCTACAAGAGAACTTTCTTTATTTCCAATTTTTGTGATTTTGTTCAATAGGAATTCATGAGACTCTACATTCTAGCTTACTTGTTTCCTTGAGGAAATTAAGTACATATTTTCTTTGGAAGATGAAAATCTCTGTTTTAGAATAGAAACCTCCAAAATAAGGAAATGCTTGAGGTTTTCTAGGTCTTTCATTTGAATTTGGGTTGCCAGCATTCTCTTCAAAGTCAATGTTGTTGTTTCATTACAATAATCATATCATCTATGTAGCGCAACATATAGTGAGTTTTTTTTGTAACGGAGTGCCTTATGAATAAAGTATGATCTTCTTGGTTTTGCTTGTATTCTAAGGAAACCATTGCTTTCGTAAATCTCTTAAACCATGCTCTTAGAGATTGCTCAAGACCATACAAGACCTTCAGGAGGCATATCTTATCCCTCAAGTATATCACTTTGCAACTAACTTAAGTTTATATTTGTCTATTATCCCTTCTACACCCAAATTCCAGATAAAAGGTCATATACTGGAGGGTCCATTTCCCGATAAGGAGTTCTTTAATCTTAAATTCGGCTTTGGTGTTCTGAGTCTCGTTTACATGGTCATCTGCCCCTTTTATACAGTAAGTTTTACATTGCTATAAAAGTATTGGACACACTTTGGATTTGTTATTCTTTTAAAGTAAAAAACAAAAAGCAATTGGTCAACAATCATCTCTCATATCAACAAGAGTTATGCAATTAAGTAACTTATTCTTGTGTGCCAGAGAAAGTGAGTCCAATTGGATACTTTATTATTAGATTATTGTAGATTTCCTCTTGGAAGAAAGATTACAGAGAATTCTTAACGAGAGACTTCTCGTCACTAGTCTCTAATGTTGGTAATTTGAAATAACTGCAAATTCCAGGACCGAATTTCACATTACTCTGTAGTTTGAATAAAGCTTTCAGGAAAGAGGAGATAATATTTATGTGTGCTATCATTTAATGGGTTAGATTGGATGGAAAAAGGAGATATAGAGCATACACAGAAAAATATTTTTACTTCAGAGTCTCCATAAACAGTGCAGTGACTGACTTGTATTCATATTAAAATCAAGACTATGAAAAGTCTACTGAATTTTACGTTGAGACAACCTACAAGTAATTATTAACTCAAAGTTGAAGAATTGCTGATATGTTTTGGGGATTAAAATGACAAATGTTGGTACTGACATCGAAACAAATTTGTAAGATTGTTATGTACTTTTTCTTTAATAAGAGATAAAAAACATATGCTTCATGTCGACATTAACAACCTATAGTATGTAAAATTTTGGTTTTTTATTTATTTCTCTCTTCCATTCAGGACGTGGTGTATGTCTTCTAGGAAGGCTTGACTTTTGTAGCTTATATGGTCGTTCTATCCAATGTTCTGTTCTACACACGTTATATGCATATGCATTTTGTGTTTGGGGATGCCATCCTTTGTTTTTTAGATACAAGTTGCATGGTAAGGCTTGGTTTATTTCCTTGTTCTGTTTTAAATCAAGGATACAACTTGTGACCAGGATTCGTTTATTGGATATTTCACTTGTATCAAGACTGTATTTCTGTGAGAATTTGTTCGGTTTTAGGGTTAAAGTGTTAAAGTCATAAAATGGTAAAAGAAAAGTTGTAACTCTAGCATTATAAAGGACTAACATTGTAACAAATATTACAGCATTTCCCACAAGAGAGCAATTCTGTGGGGATTGGAGTGATGCTTAAACCTTGTCCTACTTTTCTCATGTTTAATAAAAAGCAGGATTTTTGGAGGCTTAACGAGAGTTTTGGGGCCTTGGGTGGTTCCACCATGGTGGAGAAGCCTAGGAGATCCCCCACTAGGATGCCCAAAGGGATGGGTAAAGGAACCGGTGCATAAGATTGAACCTCTTACAGTGAGCATGTTTGGTACACCATATGTAGCTAAGCCAAAGGCTTTGGGAAGTAAAGTCAATATTTTATTTATCCGTTTTCTGTTGTCCATTTTATAGTTCAGAAACCATTATAATGAGTACCATCTTTAACCTTTCTCATATTGGACTCTCTGGATAAGCTATTTTGCATTGCAGACGTTAATAAAATCTGTTCTGTAGCTGGGGCTAGAGAGTGAAGTTGTGGACCTTGCAAAATCAAAATGCTTTATACATCAAGAAATCTGAGTTTTCTACATTTAATTTTTGGTTAGTTACACTTATGGCCATTGAGTGTTTGGCTATTGCATGAAAATTGTGTTAATTACTACTATTGATTTTTTCTAACACATTTCCTTGAGATCCGCTTGGTTTGTTTTGGATTTTACTTGAAACATACACATAAGAAAAATAGAAAAAATAGATTCTTAGGTGTTGTTTAAGCCTGGCATGCTTGAAGTTCTTATTGGACAAGCATTTGGTTGTTCTGTAACGAATTTTTTATGGATAAGTCCAAGCTTAGGGTACTATATGTCTGCTAAGTCCCAGCTTAGGATACTATACGTCCCTTGAAAAAAAATATTACAAGATTCTTAACTGAAGTGATCTGCTGATTGGGGTTCTTTAAAAGCCACATAGGCCAGAATATTTTATCATATAGGCAGCTGCAAAATTGCAGATCTGATACAATGAGGTTTGGGATAAGTGCCAAGTAACATAGACCCTTTAAATATATGTCAGAAGTTGGATTCTTGGCTTTGTGAATAGATCCACAGATGTGGGTAGAGTAGTTTCTCCTTAACCCACGCTCTACTTTTGTGAAGGTTTAGTTTCCATTACTTCCAGTTGTGTAGACACCCTTATGTTCAATCCTGGATCTATAATAAATTGCTGATCTGATTTCTGTCATCATTTTACTTTTTGTGTAGAAATATATTTGATGTTAGGGCTACATTTGTGTCTATAATTTAATTTTGTTATTCAGAATTACTCGAGTTCGTTTAGGTTTTTTGACATATAAAAAGGAACATACTAGGATTCCTTAGTTAGTATTTGTTCCTTAATTCTTCTAATTGTTTATGGTCAAAGCTGACACATTTTTTCCATCCTTTTACTGGGTTTTAGTGTCAATGTTTCCAAGAAATGGCAATAATCCTGGTTTTGAGTGTGGCAGGGAATGATGTATAATATAAAGTATGGGATTGTTAGATTTTAAGTTTGCCTAAACTGCTGTGTTGTGGTTACTTGATTATAGTTAGTCTTTTAAGTCGTTTATGTCAACCTTCTAGTGCACATTAAATTCTTAAGTAGGTTGCTATATTCTTTTTCTCACTAAATAGCTAACAAGATTGCATCCTCTGCAGGCAGAAAAAGAAAGATTGATTCTTAATTTCCCATTAAAAATATGAACGCATTCTAATTTTTTCAGAAGTATGATTATGTTATGGTGTGCTCTTATTATTGTATCATAGTTCTCTAGTAGGCTTGCAATTTGGATTATTACACAGGCACCTTCTCTTGATATCTTTCAGCTAAGCTTGGCTCCCTATTCTTGTGGCCTCGTTAAATCTATAGAGAAAGTTGCGTATAATTTATCATCAAATTCTCAAATCAAACAAACATTGACATGTGATGAGATGCTTTTTCCAGCATTAACCAATCTCCTTTAGGGATATTGTAGTGCGTTTTATTTTAAAATGTTCGCATATCAGAGCTGATTTAAGACCTTAAACAATAATATAAGAAACTTGATATTTAAGTTATATATGTATCTGTGTGCTGTGTTTGTGATGCATTGGATTTCTTCAGTTCGGAATTACAATCTGAGGACCAATGATTGCATCAGTGTGTTAATTTTGCAGTTTCTGGATACTGTTATTGAATGGTTCTCTTTTTTGGATCTCAGAAACATGCGTCCATATACTTATCACGCTTTATTTCCTTTTAATATTTCAAATTGTTTGAACAGGTTATTTCTTCTGGGCTTGGACAAGTATGGGAAAGGTGACTGGCGAAGCATATCAAGAAACTTTGTGGTGACAAGAACACCTACACAAGTTGCCAGCCATGCCCAAAAGTACTTCATTCGATTAAACTCCATGAACAAAGATAGAAGGCGATCCAGCATACATGATATCACCAGCGTTAACAATGGCGACGTGTTAGCTCCACAAGGACCAATCACCGGTCAGACTAATGGTTCTGCCACCAACTCTACTGTCAAAGCAACCAAACAAGCCACCCCGGCTTCAACCGCGGTGCCCGGAATTGGAATATATGCTGCTCCTACCATTGGACAACCTGTAGGAGGACCCTTAGTATCTGCAGTTGGCACCCCAGTGAACCTTCCTTCACCTGCACACATGGCATACGGTGTCAGGGCTCCGGTTGCCGGTGCAGTTGTACCTGGTGCACCGGTAAACGTGAATCCTGTGACATACCCTATGTCACATACATCTGCTCCTCACAGGTGAATTGCAGCAAAGAGAGGCCTTAATGTACAAAATCAACAAGAAACTAGTGGTGGCTTCTGCAGTTGATGTAATTCTTTTCTAGACAATTGCTTTTTGCTTATGTATGCAACAATGAGTTATATGCATAATCATCATTTCAAATAAGCCATATGAGGAAGCAATTGAATGTATCCGCATAGGCTGCCATGGAATGCTTGACAGCCTTGACATAGAACAGCATAAAAGTACGGTTGTTTTGCAGACATTTGATTGCTATTGTTAAACCGTGCTACAGAGGAAGGTTCTATGGATTTCAAGTGTAAATTATTGTTGCATTCTCTTGGTTTTTGCAGGAGATATAAAATGTTCAATAATCTGTCATCTACTTTAATTTCACGTGTGTAACGTTACTCCAATTGGCACGAACTGTCATATAGCATTTTCCATTGGCCATCAAAATTTAATAAGATTAAGTTGATCTTTTGAGATATTTAAAAGCACTTTCAAGAAAATTTGGCAGAAGGAAAATTTTTATTTTCACAGGAACATGAAGTTGAGAAACATTTTTCCAAATGCTTTCTTATTTTGAAAGCAACAAAAAATGTACCCTTATTGGTTTTAAATTCATTTTCCAAAAAGTGGAAGACAATTTTTCAAAAGATTGGTTAGAGTTTTATAAGTGATCCGTGATTGTCACTCAATTTTCAACTGAAAAAGTAGAAGCCAATATTTGACTTCTGTAGCACAAAAATGACAAAAGAAAAATTTGAATTTGGTACCTCCTTTTGTTTAGGTTTTGTATATTACTTTTCACTGTTTAATATTCTTTCAACCATTCAATCTTACATTGGGTGTTATATTCTAGAGTGAATAATCTAGAATACACTTATGGATTCAAAACTGATACTTAGTGTTATTTTTAATTTAGTTATATTGTAAAATGAATAATCTAAAAAACACTTGTGGATACAATTTTAAAGTGCACGATTCAAAATACAATAATTACATTTAGGATTACAAAATCTAAAAATGATACTTCGTATTACTTTGATTTTAGTTTTTATTATTTAATTTTATTTTTGGCACATGGCTACGACAATCTTAAGAAATAAGTGACCCTTTGTTCGTAGGAAAAATTATATTAGAGGTTCTTACGCGTGTTGTTTTAGATGCTGAATTAACTTTACACTTTTAGTATAAAAATAATTAAACATAATATCTAAAGGATGAAAATTCTTGATTTCTTAAATACGTAAAGAGTGGACGAATTACATTCCCCGTGAAGTTTATAGGACCATATCATAATATTAAATCAAGCATTATTTGTAAACAAATGGAGTTGTTATCAAAATTCATTGAGTTGTATATTTTAATTCCAACTCTTTTCCTTTCTGTTTTACTTTTTCGGTGTATATGTGTGTAGTTAATTGATATCAATGTAGAAGAGAATAAGAGTGTCGTTGTAAGCGAAAAAGTATATTAGTTACGAGTGGAAGTGTTTCCATCATGTTAAAAATTGAGTTAATATAGATACAGAGATGGTCACTTTGTTACAATATTATATAGTTGAATATCAAATTATATGGAAATATAGATTTTAATTATTTGAATCCTTTATCATGTGTTTGGACGAAGAATCATTTCAAGAAATTAAAATATTAAAATATATAATATTTGTAATCAATTTATTTTTTATTTTTTAAATATTTTATTTAGATAAAATAATTAAATTTCTCTTGGAAGATAAAATTTTATATTAAAAACATTGATTCTGAAATTTAAATTTGTAAAAAATATTAGTTAAATTTAAACATTAAAATAATATTTAATATTTTTTTTTCCAAAATGTATATGTATATAATATAATATGTATAGAGAGTATAGAGCTAGTCTAGCCTATAGGACTTGGCCTTGGTTCACCAGAGTAAAAAAATAAAAACCTTATAGGGCCAAAATGCCTAAAAAAAAAGGTTGAGCCAAAAAGCCAAAAAGATTAAAAGAGTAGCAAAAGTAAAAATACTCGATCCGAGCTTAAGGCCGAGCTAAGTTGGCTTATGTAGAAGATCGAGAGAAGGTTAACTCGAGTCAACCCGAACCAAAAATTTTATTGAGTCAGTCAGCCCAAAAAATTGAGTCAAATTGACTTGGGTCGAAGGTCAAGGCAAGTTTTTCCAAGTCAAAGGTCGACGTTAGTTGGCCCAAATGAAGGTCAACCTAAGCCGATTTGGACAAAGATCGAAGAATTGAGTTAGGTTGGCCTAGTCGAAGATGGACCTATGTTTGCCCAGAACCTTGGTCAAAGGTCAATCCGAGTCAATTAAAGACAATGGTAAACCTGAGTCAATCCATAGTCTAATAAAATAGGGTCTTTTTTGGGAGTTGGTTTGGGCTCAACCATGGGTCAAATTGATACCTAGAATAGAGAGGGAATGACTAGTTGTGGAATTGAAATTCCTTATTTTTTAAGTGAATTTAAATTATTTTGCCATAGTTATTTAAAACACCTTTTTAAAATTCCTAAATTTTACTTTCCTTTTAATTTCCTCATCCAAACAATTTATTTTGCTTCAAAGATATTCAAATTTATTAAATAAAGGAATTACTCTTTGGACAACTAACTCTACCCTTCGACCTAGGATGGTCTTGACCATTGCCCCGAATCGACTCGTACCGACCTTTGATCTAGGTCAATGTGTCCCGAACTTCGACTTGGGTCGACCCATCTTGACCTTCATTCCAGGCTAACTAGTTTCGACCTTCAGCCATATTAATCATAGGACAAATCATATTAACCTTCACCTTGCGATAAAACAGCTTGACCTTCATTTTACGCCAAATTTGCTTCAACTTTATCCTGCACCAAATCATCTCGCCCTTCAACCCGATCGACTCGTCTCAACCTTTGGCCTATGCGACTCATCTTAGCCCTCAGCCCGATTATTCATCAGAACTTTTGGTCTAAGCTGACCTGTCACCACTTTTGCCCTGTTTTGACCCATCTCGACCTTTAGCTTGACCAACTTGTCTTGACTGTCAGCCATTATCGAGTTGACTCAACCTTTGCCCTAGGATGAATCAACTAGAGCTTTGGTCTGGGACAACTCAACTCGACCTTCAATTTATGATACAACTTCACCTTTGACTTATATCGACTCGTCAGGACCCTAGACCCAGGCTGACTCATCTCGTTTTTGCACCTAGGTCGACCTTTTTCGACCCAACTCTTCTTGACCTTCATCCCAAATCTAGTTGTCACGACCTTCGGCCTAACCACCTTATCTCAATCTTTGGCCATAATTGACTCGTCTCGTCCTTCGTCTCGGGTCAAATCGGCTCGACCTTTGATCTGAGTTGAATGAACTCAACCTTCAACTTGCACCAACTAGTCTCAAACTTTGATTTGACTGACTCGTCTCAACCTTTGGATTGCTGATCCATCTTAACATTCATCCCATGCTGACCTGTCCCACCCCTTTAACACAGATCAACTCGTCTTGAACTTTGGCTCAAGCATAATTGACTCAACTTTCAACTTAAGCTGACTCAATTAAGCCTTCAGCTTGTCGACTAAACTTTCAATCTAAACCGACTCGTTTTGAACTCCATGAATAAAGTGAAAAAAAGTGAAATTTCAAAATATTTTTTATTTAAAATTTTGTTTCTATTTTATTCATTAGAAATGCCTTTCAAAATATATTAAATTTTAATTAATTTATCCAAACAAATCATAACATTAAAAATTCTAAAACGCCAGATAAATAAATTATTTATCCGAATGCAATAGTGATTACACATTTTGAGAGTTTAAAATATTTAGAGTTTCTACTGAACCAATATATTGGAGATAACATGTTCCTCCCAAGAGAAACCAATTTAGAAAAAGAGGATAAAGTTTATAGATGGAAGAAATCTTTATATAGGTGTCGCAACTGAAATCACGACGGGACGACGAAACAAAAAATAAAATTTGTAAAAAGAGGTTTTGGAGTCGTCACCATAGTTATTATAGGAAACTATGGAAAACCATAACAAAGAGTAAGGTCTGCGAAAAACCAGATTTTGGGTCTGGGAGTCGGTTACGCGTGGGGAAGGTATTAGCTCTGACACCCAAACTACTATACTAAATAATTATTATTCGATAAAAAGATATGGAATTAATTTTTTTTTACCATAAGATTATCCTTGAGGGAACATTAATAATAACATAACTTCATATTCATATATATAGTTTACATCTCTGTAATTGTTCATGAAATATTACAAAAATATATATTTGTAAAATATTAA
>Ga0209589_1006891_pt1 | contig 18536 bp, 10 predicted proteins | sample CowpeawhiteBW_FD_187525 | JGI IMG/M metagenome (GOLD analysis project Ga0209589, IMG submission 187525) | Root nodule microbial communities of legume samples collected from California USA - Cow pea white BW (SPAdes) (version 2) | ecosystem: Host-associated > Plants > Roots > Nodule | place: USA...
TATATATATATTTATATATATATATATATATATATATATATATATATATATGTATGGTGCTATGCACCTCTTGCAAAATAGATACCATAAACTTTTCCTTTTTGCAACACGAACAATCACCAAGTTTCTGCTAATTTTTTCCACACTCAATTTTCTCTTCTCTAAATAATATACAACTCAAAATTGGATTCCGAAACATTTTTTTTTTTGTTTATTTTAAGAATATCTGAGCTCTTCTTCACGTCGCTTTGTCAATCTCTTCAAACAATATTATCCCAATCGCCAGAAAGACATCAACTTGATGAGAAAACCATCTTTAATGGCCACTTGGTTGGTTAAAATATTGGTCTTTAACCGAGTGATCTTCGCAAACACCATGTAGGTATTAGTGTATTTTATTTCAGCATCTGGAAATTAAGCAAAACCGTGTAGGTCCCATCTGGGCACTCTCCTGATCACATTGACTATGAACATCTAAATAATCGCAATAACACCCAATTTGAGTGGTTGTTGTTTCATTTCATTGCGATGCTATGGTGGCGCGTTATGATGTTTTTCTGTGCTTCAGAGAACCGGACACGGGACACACCTTCACAGGTAACCTCTATGCTGCTTTGCGGCAGGCCAGAATCAGAACCTTCACGGATGCTGGCGAGTTAAAGGGTGGCGACCACATTGGACTTACCATCCTTCAAGCTTTGGAAGCATCAAGAATTTCGATCGTTGTTCTCTCCGAAAACTTTGCGTCTTCCAGGTGGTGCCTTGATGAACTTTTTAAGATCCTAAACTGTATGAAGACAGAGAACCAAGCCGTTCTTCCAATCTTTTACGATGTCGATCCGTCCGATGTAAGGAAACTGCGAGGTAGTTTTGGCACGGCCATGGCTCACCATGAAGCTTCGTTTCGGAAGGAGGACTCTGAGAAAGTAGAAAAGTGGAAGTGGGCTTTGACTGAAGTCGCCAACGTATCAGGATGGTGTTTCAGAAGAGGAAACTGGTATACATGACTAAAATCAAGTCATTTCTTTGCAGATACTTTTTCAAATATGTTTAAATCAACACAAAGGAACAGTGGATATTCCTTGCTAGTTTAAACTTTGACAGAAAAATAAATGCACCTGCTTCTCTTTCTGGACTTTTCTTTCTGTAGGTGTGAATATGAATATGAACTCATCGAAAAGATTGTGCAACATGTGACCTCGGTGGTACCCCGCTACAGCATTTTTCTGAGTTTTAGTGGAGAAGATACACGCTCCTTCACTGGTTTTCTCTACAATGCTTTGAGCCGAAGTGGATACCATACCTTCATCAGTGATGAGGACCAGACTTCACAGTCTAATGTTGGGGTTATAGAAAAATCAAGGCTTTCAATCATTGTCTTTTCTGAAAACTATGCTCGTTCCCCTTCCTGTCTCGATGATCTTCTGAGGATCCTTGAGTGCATGGAGATGGAAAACCAGCTGGTTTGCCCCATCTTTTACGAAGTGTTACCGTCTGATTTGAGGCATCTGAGAAATAGTTATGGTGAAGCCATGGCTGAACATGAAAGTGTGATGGGTAAGGACTCTGAGAAGGTCAAGAAATGGAGGTCAGCTTTGTTTCAAGTCGCCAACTTGAAAGGATGGTACATGAAAACAGGGTACAGTAAATAGTATTTATTATTCTGTCTCTTCTTTTTGCTTATTTTCATGATTGATGTCTGTTTTATTACTGGAAGCAGTAGTTGATAGTAATCACTTGATGCATGCATCGTTGTTGAAAATCTATGAACCTTTGAATTTGACATCCATTTGTTAATTTTTTGTTTATATATGACTTCATCAATCAGGAATCTTGTGGGGAGACACTTTGTGCAGATTAAGGCTTTGATTTTTGCTGTTCGTGTTTTGTTGGGTGGCAATTACTTTGTGCAGATATACTTTGATGAGTGTTAGAATGAAAGTGAAAATTGTAGATGAATGAACTAAATGGCCTTCTACTTTTTGTAGGTACGAATACGAATTTATTGAAAAAATCGTGGAAATAGCCAGCAAAATTTAAAATTTCTGCAACTTGATTCAACTAAGAAATTGCTCTGGTTTCTTCAAGTTGAAGGAAGATTTGAGGAATTGTCCATTCACTAAATTGCTGTGGAAGCCAGAACTGATCAAGTAATTCAACAGATGGTTCTTTCAGCAGTCATTAGCACACAGATTCGTAGCAGTAGCAATGCTTAGAATCAACACTGAGGAAAATTGTCTTTCGTGAATAATGGTTTCACAAAATTTAGAAGAAAACAAATCTTTTACTTTGGATAACCATAAGCATTTTGTTATTTTTCATCTTTTCAGTTATCATATTTGTTATTAGGGAAAGATCATATATATCAGATTCATTGTGCAATATCCAAATAGAGTAAATAAATTTATGCCATATATGATCATCCATCTTGGGATTTTCCTTCATACATAAAGAAAATGACCAAATACTCCAAACATCTAGCTTATTTCAGAAACAGTGTCATAGGTGTAGTTGATGAGTAGAAGAAAGGTTGAGTAGATCAAAAACCATGAATCTTGATCTGGTCCTTCCTAACAAGTGCAGCCTGAATGAGGAAGTGAGAAACGTTTTTGCGCTGATCACCTTGGAGTTGGATAATCTTGCCAAGCTCCTTGTCATGCACAACATTGCCATTGCAGCAGAACTCTTTCTTCAGATCTTTCAGAATCTTCTCATAGCTGAACTCTTTCCTCAGACCTTGCACTGTCGTCAAACTCTTCTTCCCATTCCTCTGCTGTATGCGGATATGCACATACTCCTTCGCCCCGGGGGCATCTCTATCTTTAGCCTCAGCAAATGGGTCGAAACTGTTACTTGTGATCTGAAAAATACCCACTTCAACCATATATATTCACCTGCAAATTTACCACCCACCTGCAACAAAAAATGTACAAAACAACCCATAAGCTTCATGCATGCCATGAGTGGTCTGATAGCATCTGACAACGAATAAAATAGATTTAAGAAAATTTCGTTAGAATAGCCTCTAATCTATGAATCTGATATCATGGTAAGAAGTGACATTCAAATCTAACTCAAGGTCACAAAATCAGTTTATAAGATCAATTTAAATTGATCTAATATCTAGTTGATACGAGACTTCTAATAAAAACAAATCTTAAAACACTACATCATGTAATCATTATTAACGTTAAACACCTCACACTCTTTTCTTTCATGGGATGTATACATACGAGAATCTGAAAAACAAAGATTAAAAGGTCTTTCTTATGGTACAGTGATCACAGTTTTCCTTAGTCTAGAAATAAACTAGTTTAACATGTTATCCATGTACTAGGAAATTGTGTCGATTTCCATGGTTTGTGAATAGTCGTAGACTAGTGAATACATTAAACATAAAGTTGAAACTTTTACATGATCTAACACAATATTTCAGACCATGGTTGTTAAGTTAGGAACTATATGGTTGAAGGAGAGACTAACCTGTGAGAAAAAGGAAGACTTGCAAAGAAAGCAAAAGCGAATTGAGGAGAATAGGTAGTGGTTTGTTATATATATATAGGGGTGCGTGTGATTGTGTAATGAAACTCTTTTAGGACCAACTTTTTTTGCATCATGCAGAACATCTTTTTGTTTTATGCAGTAAGTATTCTATAAATGTTTGTGCCCGTAGATGTTAAGTATTGACTTTCATGGCCAAAAGTGAAATTAAAAATCTTAGTTTTAAGATTTTTTTCAATATTTGGAACTAGTGTAACGGTTCTTGATAGCAGAATATAAAGTGCTTTTTGGTGGATGGAGTATCTTATTCTGGATGAGGTTGATGAGTGGTGGTAATTGAAGGCACAGAATCGCAACATACTTTGTGTGGTAGAGAACGATGGAAAGAAGAATTTACACTCAAATTGCATGCTTTGGAGATTCTGTTCCTTTTTTTGGTCTTATGCTTGGCTTGGTTGAGTGTTATAGATAAGATCTCAATTTGCATTATGTTGAAATATTTCAAAGCCTTTTAGAAAAGGGGAAAAAAATTATTCTAGTCCAATTGATCATATTGCAAAGAAATTCTTTTTTATCATGAGTTGTGCTTGAGATTTCTACCGAATGAAGCATATCATTTAAATTTGAGGTATTTTTTTACGTAAAAAAAATAATATCATGTAATGGTATAAAATATGAACAATAAACTATAAATTCTAAGTGATTGAAACTTAATATACTTTTCAGGACAGATTACATTCAAGTCCCACAAAATTAACTGGTCAGATTAGTTTTCTTACCAGGCTTACATATAGACATTTTCATGAAATTTAATTACGATATATTTCTTCAAGTTTAATTTCTGAATCTCTTTTATAAGTTTCAGTATTTTTGTATGCTTTTTATTTTCTATCACATTTCATTTTGCAACGTGTTAAAAACAGCAACTCGTCATTCTTGTCCCTGTGAGCAAGTAAATAATGGGTGCATTTGTATAAAAATCTGTCAAAAGCTATCTCTATCTTGGTACATGTATGAATTCAAAACACCACGCTGTTCTTGTAAAAGAAAAAAAAAAGACGTCAAACATTGCAATCTTAAAAACTAATACAACTCATTTAAGTCACATCAGCAGTCTATACTGCTAGAAACCAAATCCTCTTGTAATATTTTCAAGCACATTGCTTCCCTTTTCACCATAATACAAATATTTCACTGCCTTCAACAAACGAAAGAGGCTTGCACTTGATTTCTAAACAAAATGGATGTCCCAATAATCTGGTATCTTGACAGAAGCTTTAGATCCTTTTTCATGTACAAACAAGAGTATCGACAGCTTTTGTCTCAATGACTAGGTGAAGAATACCAAGATAAAGAGGAAAATGAACAGAGCCAGCAAACCCAGGATCATCATGATCTGGCCCTTTGCGCTAGCCTTCTTCATGACCATTGCTACTTTTTTCTGATATCATAAACAATGAGAGGCATTCAGCTTTAACATTCAACATTTCCCCCTTATATTATTGCTAATTAATGACAGCAATCAGCCAGATAGATCATAAACATTTTAATGAGATAATGGAAACTAGACGCAGAAACTCACTTGGACAAAATCTAGACGATTAGATGTACTGTCCATCTCATTACCCAGTTCATCAACAATCTTCTCCTGAAACATCAATGTTTTGACAAATTTAGAATGAGAAACTTTTCACACAAACAAAAAGAAGGCATTAGAATTTAGAATACAGCTCTTATTGAAACATTCAAACGAAACACATAACTTAAGTGCAACGGTGTTGTCTAGCTTTCAACTTTTGAAACAAAATAGTAAGAATAAAAGGGAAGCCCAGTTCATGACAAAACTCCCCCCTATTGGGGTTCTGAGATGATAGAAATATGCAGCCTTGACCTGCAAGGGGAGAGGTTGCTTCTGGGATTTAAACCAGTGATCTCCAAGTCACATGGTACAAAACCAGGCATTCCCAATAAGCAAAAATGGTACGATCACAGACAAAAAATATTCTCAGATGCCAAGTATACCTGTGCCACGAGCTCTTCATGTATAGTAAGTCCAACATCTCCAATTCTTTGTACACTTATACTAAGTTCGTCCAACTCCTCATCCTGTCTCCTATGAGCACCAATAGATAAAATATATGTAAAAATTAAAGTAGAAACCAGAGGATGATTGTTTCCCAGACACTTGACCATTAATACCAGCCTTTAGCTGTATTAAGGCTACCTGACACAGTCTTTCCATTCCCCCATTTTCTTTTTCTTCCAAAGGAAAGGAAAAAGGAATCCATCATTTTAGTTGTTATTTCTTATTTGATAGTGATAATAGATTCAAATAAAACTCAAATAATTAGCAACAATGAATTCACACAACAGAAATTTATAATTACAAGAGAACCAGAAGAAGCATATGCTCATGTGTTCACAATTTCTTACGGAGGACCTATGTCTCAAAAAAGCACAGGGAAGGTCCGAGGTGCGGGCAACATCGGTCAATCAAAAATACAATTTAGCATCTTGTATGCACTAAAGAGGCTAGCAAAGAGTTTAATCTAGCGAAAATGTGCACGAAGATGTGCACAAAGCCAACTAAAAGGAGGACAAACGACAAATATTTAATTAAAAGCCATACGTAAAGAGGGAGAAAAGAAGTACTTTATAAGAAGCATCTGCCTATCCGATTCTGATTCTATGAAATCGTCATTATCCTGGGTAGAATATGGGTCAGACCCAGATTGATGAGAATTAGTAAGCCTCATTAATTCCCTGCGCATCCCATTTAGACTGGCATTGTTTGTTATATTTGAGCGTGTTCCTGCTTCCACTGCTTTCTTTGCTGTGCTCACCTAATAATGAACTCCAATCATTCAACAGCATCATACAGATAAAAAGAGAGAGAGAAGGCAATCTAATGTGAGCTACCAATAGAAAAATACCACACCAACAATTGTACATTATGTTGAGAAAAAAAGTAACAGTATTCTCCTAACTCTTAATCAAGTTCAGTAGTTACAGATACCTGGCTACGAGCATCACTGGTCCACCTCCTCCGGTTCTGAAGCTCCACTTCGTCAATGCCATACAAAGAAGGATCTCTAGAGGCCACAGAAATTGCTTTGTCCAATTCATCTACCTTTCTATCAAAAAATCGTATTTCAGCAGTTTGAATAGGTTCTATTGCAAAAGAAACAATAGTCTAAGATGTGTGACAAAGAGAGGATAGACTAGGAGTGTGCTTCTAGAGTTAGAATCAACTTTCTACCTGTTTTCTACTATGACTTTAACAACCATCAAAGATTGAAAATCAAAACATTTTCAACTCACTTCATTTTCACTCCCCTCCTTCCCCTTTCCTAGATTGCCAAAAGGGAAGAGAAAAGTCAAATAGGGGAAAAGGGAGAGAGGTTAATGAAAATTTTGCTCTCCTTGCTTGGATGCCTAAAGAATACAACGGGGAAGAAATGGAGTGATTAAATAAAAATACATGAATATAATACATTTTATTATTAACTAATGAGCTTTAATATTAACAATATAATTTAACAAATATGTTTACATATATTTTGCATCATTGCAATGATCACAGAGTTAAATATTCTTTTGTTTTTATGATAGAAGAATATCGTGTGCATGGCATAAATTACAGCTTTCGACAGAAGCATTTCGGACGGTTAAGTACAAATCCCTCATTTTCCTTCCTACACTAAAAATATCCCAAGTCAAGAAAGAAAGATACTCCTTCCCGCTGACCTAGATTGTACTATAATCCAAACATTCCTCGAATGTCTATCTAATAAAACCCAAACCCAAATTCCTACAATCGATGGTAGCACAATACTGGAAGAATGAATAAAACTCATTTAAAACAAAAATTTACAGGCCAACTAACTTGTCATTGGTTCAACATACACAATTGGTATACCTGCCAATCAATACTTTCACAGCTAGTAAGAACTTCCTTTGAAAGATTAGATCGCTCGCCATCATCATCAGCTTTTTCCCATTGGCGAAATGTAGATTGGAGCTTATCAATCTTACCAGAAAATGAAAATTAATCAGTCAATAAATTACATAACATCTAAAAAAAATTCATGCCGCCATTAACAAAATCCCAACTTCTGTTTTCTGCTACAACTACACATACAACAGTTACAGATCGCAACAGGGTTTTCTTCAAAATCCCAAATTTGCAGACAAAAATAGCATACTCAGATCGATTACTTATGATATTAGAAGCAAAAATATCCCAGTTAATAGTTTCAGCTAAGCTTAACTAAGAGGAATCTCGTAAAATACTGGATCCAGTTGTACGAGTAACAGAGAAATCATGCAGAAATTTCAAGTAGAACGACATGATTTATGAAAAAAATAACAAGTAAAATTAATTTTCAAAATTGAACTTACAGCAAAACCTACTTCATATGGGGAAAAAGAAAATGCTTACAGATTCTTGAATCTCCTCCTTCACAACATAGAATGGATCTTGAGCTGAAGGCATAGTGTACTGGTGTTTCCCAATGCTTCACACTAAACACACGAAAATTGGGGAACAATGACACACTCTGCTTCAAGTTCATGGGTTCTTCCCAAAAATATTTATATGCTACAAAATCTAAAAATAATATATATGTTTTAAATAAATGTAATTAATTGGATGTTTCAAAGCTTTAAGTGGACTTAATGAGTTAAAGGAAAAAAGAAGACATTTGTCAATAATGAAAATGTAAACAAATTTAATTAAAAGACTTTTAACTTGTGGTTATTTTTTCATAAAACTGTCATTTACTTATAAAGTGACGAGTATAATAAATTTGTTGATTTTTAAAATAGTTATAAAAAACTTCATACTTTCAAACTAGTTTGTGAGAAAATTATCCTACTACTGTGTAGCTATAAAACTCAAAATAATTAACATTTTATTTTTGTTAGTATTCGTGGAAGTTGGAAAAGGGCCTTTGCAATATGCTAAAAAGGGTAATTTAAAAAAAATGTTTGAGTAAGAAAAAAAGTCGGTGTGAGTAGTACTTGTCCAGCATTGTATTTGTAATTGGCCCGTACATCAAAGGCCCAACATTGGAACTTGCCCCTCTGCATTATAATCTTCATGTGACTCTTTTACAAACTTGTACTACTTGTATATATATTTGTGTATCTCAAATTTATAATTTTTATTTTTATTATAAATAAAAATGTTTCTTAGCTTATATTAAATATTATACTGTAAAAGTTGCATGAAAAATAAATTTAATCAATCTAATTATTGAATTAAAATTATACATCATGTTAGTTGTGTGTGAATTTATTTAGTATTCGTAATTTTTGATAAAGTTACACTCTTCACTATTTGTATACATATTAAATTTATGGGATAATTTTAGTATCTACTACAAGAAAAAATTCAAAATTTTCTCGGCCAAAATCTGTTCATTACATCCTAAATTTATTTATAGTTATGTTATCTCATGTTCAATATTTATTTGTATTTATAAAAAATATATTTTTTTGACTTACTGATAAGTGAGTTGGATTAAATTAGTCAACTAATTTGTAATACGTCAGACCATACCAAAATAAATGGTTCACTTTGATTAAAATATTTCAGATTTTAAGAAAAAAATGTATTTAAATTGTTTCAATCTCAATTTCTAAATACACATAAATAATACTAATAATCATGTTTATACATTTTACCAATTGATTACTTATATTATCATAATTTTAGAATTGAATAAGCACGAATAAATCACGCGCGGTATAATTAATTGTTTGACGCAAGGATAAAATATGTTTGTTATATCTTGTTGGTATAATATATTTATTATTTCAACGAAGATTTGGGCTAAAAAATAATATTTTTTTATATTATCATTTTATTTCAACTTTTATTATTATTATTATTGAAACGTATCATTATTTAATCTTTGTCACATTATATCCAAACATTGAATAAAAGTAATGTTTGTATTAATTCGCATGTAACATATCCAATCATATATTAATATATTAGCATTAAACGAGCACTAAATATTATGCACATGTAAAGAAAGACCTGAAAATGATGTAGCATTGAGACAAAAGGACATAAATTTTCATCTGATGATCACCATTAACAAGCTGACACCTCAGTCACACTTTCCACTTCCTTGGCAATTATTCTAAACCTAACAATAACTTTCCTACAACCAAAAATCATTCACTTCTGGAAACTCTACAAAAACACAATAAAGATAAATGATATCATTATTACAGTAACTAAATTTTGTTTCTCACCATATTTAACACTGCATGCAAGTAAATTTTTTAACATTAGCAAAATTGTCAAATTTGTGAGAAAGCATTATTACACGATCATGGAGAATGATATTTTAATTCTCATAATTTGACTTATTTTCTATTATGTGACATGGTTTAATATTGAACACTGATTCTTTAAAAAAAATAATGATACATTAATCAACACTCCACGATAAGTTATTGCGTATAAAATAAAACATAAATTGTAGGAGTCAAAATACGATTTTTCGATAAAGAATTGCAAACTAAACTCCTCTGGATTCACGTGGTTAGGCCTACATTCCCATCATTCATGTGTGCATGAGAACTACTTTTGTGTGAAGGTGGGGTTTCTCTCATTCATTACTAAATGAATGTTCTTGTCATCTGTGTAAACTACACTTTGGTCTCAAGAGATTCATTACCATACGCATTTCTTCACCACTCTTCTCTACTCAAACAACCCCACCTAAAAACAAAACACAAAAACTCTTATAGCCACAGTGTGGTATATATTCTAGCTAACTCCAATAATATATCTCTACTACATATAGTATATACACAACTTCACGTAATCCTATAATGTCCACCAACATGTCTGTCACAATAAACTTTTGCAGAAAAGAAAAAGCAAGTCCAAAAAACTCACACTAGTTTCAACTGTTACATTGTTATTACATTGTGCTAAAACCAGTTAAGCAACTTTATTGGTTTCACACAGTGCTGTCACTTTTCCGCCGCCATATCAATACTTGCATGGCTTAGCTTTTAGCAAGAAGATTCTGCTCCAACGGTTGCAGATTCTTTTCATATGATTCCCACTACTTAATGAGTGTTGATTGGGCTAATGCACTCAAAATTTTCTGTTCTGTGTTGGTGATGTATATCTATGTACGTTGAATGTGGATTTCCAATTGCTGCATGTGGGCCATGTTCATCTTCTTCTTCAACACCTCCAACTTCCACGAACCATTTCCTATACGCAGCTTTTTTTTTTTTCAGAACAATAAGATAAAATCTTTGACAGAACATATGTGTTGTGCTGGACAGAACACAGATTATCCGTGTGCCAGTTTTCTTTCTCCTAAAATAGCCTTTTAACTTTTCTGTTTTTTTAATCTTATATACCTTGTATCACTGGTTTATTAGGTTAAGTAATAGTTGTAGTCATCGAGACATTATAGTCTTTTATATATATATATATATATATATATATATATATATATATATATATATATATATATATATATATATATATATATATATGACATAATTTTATACATATAAACTATTTAATATTATTTTTATCCTAAAATTTTAAGGTAACTTAATTATGAATTTTTGATCTTATATAATTTTTAACTTTATCTATTTTATCCGATATAGAACTTTTGATTCATATTTGGACTATTTCCGACGTGACTTCTTTTCGTCTTTTTTTCACCATATTATAAATCTCTCTAATTCTTGAAAAAAATTATCTTTATATATATTTTTTAAATTAGTCTTATTTTTAATTTGTTTTCTCATATTCTTTAATCGTGTATCTTTAAATCGACAATGAGTTAAAGAAAAAACAAAAAATTTTGTGTGTAACTTGTGTCGTGTGTGTATCATACTTCTTTCACAAATTCCTAACATTTGTATTGTTCTTGTATTGAAACTTGGACATTTTTGTCTGTTTTTTTTTATAACGATAGCCAGTCTTTATCTATCAGCCACCCAACCAAAGGGAATGGATCTACCCATTTCCAATTTCTAAGCATCTTGTTGTGTTGCTTATTTCTTTATTTTAAAACGTTTATCGCAATTTTAATTTGAAAAAAGATATTTATTTATTGGAGATCAACGTGGAATAGAGATAAAGTACACTTATATTTTATAAGTGCAATATTTGATAAGTGTATACAAGTCTTATTTTATAAATCGATTTTTTAATAATAAATTAGATTTAATATTTTATTTTGAACATGATATCATAATCAAAATTAAATTTTATTCAAACAAAATTTATTATTTGTCGAATTTATTGTTTCATTATTATAAATTTTATATCAATCAAAGATAATGTCAATTCATAATATATAAGTTGGTGTATATCCCACTTATTATACACCGTTTTTGTGAGATAGAGTTTGACTTAAAATTCACCTGTTAACATGGTAGAGTCATAGTTTATAGTCTATTTTAGCGAACTTTGTAGTTTGTTAGATCTATTATTCCACTTGCTATTTAATCATTTATTAATGTCTAATCCCACAAATGTGATGGATATATGTCGACATGAGGGCGTGTTAGAAGTCTCACACAAATTAGAGATAAGACTAATTTAAATTTTACCTCACCTTACAAATCGATTTTATAAAATCGAGTTAAACTTAAATTTTAGTGAGAATAAAGATAAGACTAATCTAAATTCTAACTCATCTTACATACTAATTTTGGTGGAATTGAACTAGACTTAAAATTCATTATAAATCCACTCATTAAAATCAAATTTAATATTAAAAATAAATGTGTCTCGACTTAACTTTACAATTAAATTTTGTATAAAGTTGATTTGACTTTGAGATAAGAATACATAGTTCTCAATGCTTCATTATTGATGGCTAATAATCAAATGTCACGCACGTTGGACTAACGCATTTACGAAAGGTATAATGGAGAAGAAAACGAATCGTGAGTCGTACTTGTGCATGTAATTTAAAATATTTATTCTTTTTATTCAGATTTTACTAAATTAGAATTCTTTTAGTGAATATTCTTAGATCGATTGATTTGGATTTTGTGCATCAAATTCTAACAATTTTCACACACACTGAAAATTTAGGACGTTGTTAAATTCTAAAGTACACTTAAGAAAAATTAAAGAATATTAAAATAAATGTTTTGTAGGTAATATTTCTCACGCAAGATCAATAAAATAAATTATCAACTTTCTTATCAGAAAGTAGTGAATAATAAAAATTCGATTGATTTGTCCTATATAATAATGAAGAATAATATTCTTGGTTGGACTTTATAATAATTACTAATTATAATTAAGTTTTTTAAATATATGTATTGATATGCAAGTTCATATATCTGGGAAATATATCATAATTAATAAATATAATGTCCAATAATAGTACCGTCTTATGTAAGTTAACCATTATTCATTAAATTTAATTAATACACAAGATTAAATGTTTATGTCGAGTGAATTAACTTTATTTATTATTTCATTTAATTAGTATAGTACTTGAATTGTGGGAAAATTTTTCTTTTCACTTTGTAAGGTGAATTTATCTTTATATAATAATATGGAACTTCAACAATACAAGACATTAGTTACAATACCTTTTTGATTTTTTGAAATACTTTTTGCATATTTCAAACTTCCATATCATATGTAAGACTTTATCTACTTTTATTTTCAATAATAAACTCATTTCATAATCTTAATTTTTTTTTTTCTCTATTTTCTTTTGTAAAAAATGACAATAACTTCTTAATTTACAAGAATTAGTTTTTATACAGAAACGATCTTTTGCATAGTATTAAACTCTAGTTGCAAATATAATAAGAAGTAAGTTTTCGTGGACGGAATTTTGAACAATAAAGTTTGTAATTAAAAAAAATCAAAGTTTTTTCTATAATTTACTCTATTTATTAATATGAAATTTCATTAATTTACTCTAACTGTTAATTTGAAACTTCATTATTTTTGGGAAAAAAACATAATAATTAATTTATACAAAATTTAATCTTATTATAATAATGAATTACATTTAATTATTATAGGATTTAATATAAATATGCATTTGTTTTTAGTATTAATATAATATGCTTATGAATTTAATTTATTCTGTATAACAATTAATCATGAACTATTACGAAAATCTAAATTTTAGAGATTCCACGTCACTTATTAGGAAAATCTAGAGAAAGATTCGGCAAAAATAAATAAAGAAAAAGATTTTTGGAATGAAAAGAGAAATAAGAAAGTCAAAGAAGAAGTAATAGATGGCAGTATGATATCAGTATTAATATTATATGATTTAATAATAAATAATTACACAGTTAGAGATTAGAAAAGTACGTGGAGTTAATTAGAATTATTTTCTAACATATTTCAAAATCAATTCAAAAATAAAAGATTCATTGAACCAGAAATCAATTAATTTTTGTTTCTGCGTTGGAATCGATCCTTACAATCATGTTCAATAAGGTTTCAGGTTTTCATTCTTTTGAATAGAATATATATATATATATATATATATATATTTGACATTAATAGAATTTAAAAAAGAAAAAAGAGTTAATGGTGTGAGGTTGTAGAGTTAAATACTGGAGAGCCATGATTTTGTGGACAACACTGTCTTATTCTTTCCCCTTCAGATTTTGGAGCTTCAGTGCTCTTCACACTTTCTCTCTGTGTGCTGCTTTCATTACACTTCAAAACTCTGCAAATACATATTCAGGTAACCCAAACCTTTTGGATTTTCACTCACCATCTCATATAACTCAAATTCAACTTCTCATGCTATCACAATTCAACCTCACTCCACTCTTATCAACTCAATTTTTTTTTCTTGGCATATTCCAGGAACCCCATTTAGAATCTTCATAAAGTTTAATTATTTCAAGCTTCTGATTCCTGGACAACAGAAAAAAAGGTTCTTCTAATTTTTCCTCAGTAAAATATCAAACATCTTACTGTAAAATCACCTCCTGTGATTTATTCATTCCTACACACTTTTGCTTCTTGATTTCTCCCTTCAACTTCCAATTTTTCTTCTGTTCTATGCTTAAATTACTGAAATGAAATTTCTTGTTGAATCATTTGAAACGAGTTTCTTCAGATTTTTGTTATGCAGGAAGTGGTTGATTGATAATGGAAGATAAATATGGTCTGGGCAGGAAGCACAGTGGGATATGGAATTCGTTGAGAGATGGAGATTTTGATGAAGAAGAAATTTGGGATGTTATCAGCAACAAAAGTGATTATGGTTCTTCTGGGGTTCGCAAGTTCAAAGAGAAGGATCAGTCCTCTGCCGTTCCTGTTCCTGTTCCTGGTAGGCCTAGTGCAGCCAGAATGGTGCCAAGATCTAGCAATAGCAGTAACAATAGCAGTGGTAATTCCTCTAATGAAGCCATGGTTCTTCAGCAATCAGCACCGGTCAAAATTCCTGACTGGTCAAAAATTTATACGAGTAACCCTCCCAAGAATAGTGCTTCAAGGTTTGATGCTGATTATGATGGTGAAGATGATGGTGCTGGTAACTATGGTGGGGATAGTGATGAGGATGGAGAGGAAAATGATGAGCCTGATTCAAAGCTTCCTCCACATGAGTTTATTGCCAGAAGGCTTGCAAGGAGTCAGATATCCTCATTTTCTGTTCTAGAAGGTGCTGGGAGAACCCTCAAAGGTAGGGATCTCAGCAAAGTGAGGAATGCTGTTCTCTCAAAAACTGGTTTCCTTGAATCACTATAAGGGGTTTTCTTCAGTAGTGATGTACTAGTATTAGTTCTTTCACATTTTGGATGTATAGTGGAGTTTGTAGTTGGTGGTTACTTAGCAGTGGAGATATTGTGTTCATGCTTGGGGTATAAGAGCATTTTTTAGCCATGAGAACTGTGAATCAAATATGCTGTGGCAAACATAACTGATTTCAATTTCCTGTTGTACCAAATTGATGGGATCTTTGTGTTTTTGAGCATCCATACAAACACAATGGTGGATGTGAATCATAATTTTAAAGCCATTAATCATTTTGAAGGATAAAAGTGTTTTTCTATTCTTCTTCATGGAGTGACTCTTTTTTTGTTTTCTTTTTCTTTGTCTTCCCTGTGCACAAGTCCACCTCTCCCAGCCTAGGCCTACTTCCCTCCTCCTCTATTACTCTATAATGAATAAAGATTCTGTGAGGTGTATCCTCCATTGGATGATGAGAGAGATAAGAAGAGATGGAAGATAAAATAAGAAATTTGATGTGATGAGTGAAAAAGATAGAAACAAAGAAAAAGAAGGAGGAGTTGTGAGAAAACAGAAAGTGTATAAAATTATTGCTCTCTTAATCATTGATGAGTGAAGGTGTTTTTTTTTTAATACTACTTCCCCCATCTGAATGCTATTGTATTAAGGGAAATCATAGTCCATAGAAATATTGAATAAACTAATATTACTGAGATAGCTTCCAAGAAGATGTAATGTAACATATATCAGCACTGTTAAACTCTGCAGTTTTCCGGTCCAAAAATATAACAAGTGTGTTTTGCAATTTCACTTAAAAGTTTCGAATCTATATAAACTATTCATTGGTCTAAAGCTGAATGAGTTTAGAATTTGAAATAAATGTGGCATGAAATCAAGTACTTGTTTGTTTGTTCAGTTAAGAAGTGACAAGCATTTACAAATCTGTAAAATAACGTGACTTTTATTACCAGAACTCTGAAAGAAAGGATCTAAATTATTAAATCATAGTGTGGCATTGGAAATTGACAGAGACATTCACCAACTTCGAGTCATCTAATAATTATAGAGTAGATCAATGTATAGTATGCAATGACGTGTGACAATGTGAGAAAAGAAGAGAAAACAGAAACACCCAGTATGTAGTAGTCCCTATCAGTTTTCACCTTTGATCTCCATTACATTAATTTAATACAAGCTACGTATAGAGTATGCATTTTGTAGCTTGTTTCAATTTTAAACCAGTTTTATATTCTCCCCAATCATTTTCTTACCTCTGTTGTCTGTTTCGAATTGCGACTTTCATCACCATGATTCCATGCTAAAAACAATTACTAAATGCAAAACTGATTAAGACCCTTTATGTTTTAAGTTAGAAACACATAAAGAGAGAATAAAATTATCTACTGTTCAAAATCATAGTGGCATTATAGGTAACTCTTGGTGATGCTGTTATAGCACATTCAAGGAATCAAGTATTAACTTCTTGCATGACACATTCCATATTTTATTTTGTTCTCTAAATGTAACATCTTAGGAACAGCAAATGGTCAAATACCAGCAAGTGACTGTTTTCAACTTATCTTCTTGTTGTAAGACACAATTTACGTTTTATAAGTTAGACTCAATATATGAAATTCATTGAATGACAAAAACAAAAGTATATATATAACATGTTGTGTTTATTACTGTAAAGCATTGTTCTGTTCTGCAATGTTGTGCAACCTCTTGAAAAATGAGTTCTGGTATTATGATATAAAATGATTCCTGGTTGGATTAAGAGTATTGTTTTGTTGCTTTCCAAATATACCAAAAAATTTAGGATTACAGTGTTTGGTTGGTTAATCCTTGTACATGGTAAGGGAGCATTGTATTTGATTGTGTCCCAATTTCCCAACCAAAATGTTAGGTGCAGAGTTAGAGTAATAGAGTATGGTAACTTGGCCTTTGTCTCCTTCTCCACATGGGAAAACCAGCTTCTTAATGAAAATGTTTCCTATGACAAAAATAGCATGATGACAGACACTCCACAGAAAATGTCTAATCTTATATGGCTCATTTTCTCTCCAAATAACCTTCCAGATTCCCTCTAGGGTGCCCTATGAAGAGGAGCACATTCACCTTCTCACTTCACATGATATTAAGTATAAGAACATATCAGAATCAAAGTTTAAAATAGAGATGAAAATTAAAACTGTGTTTTAGGATAAAAATCATACTTAACCCTTAGTAACAATACCTTATCTCTCCATAACCATGAATAGTGGATTAGCATAGTATACACTATGCACCTTCTTGGACCTACACCAATAATGAATATGGGTCTCTAAAAAGGGCACCAAGCCTACTTTGCTAGATGAGTAGTGTGTATCTATGCAAAATCCTGAATGGTACCCCTACCATTTTTTACTAAAGGACAAGACTTTCCAAACTATGCTGGTGGAATCATATTTTTCCTACTACCCTTATTCCTCAACCACCAAGAAATTTAGAAAAGTGCAAAAGGGCTTAGAAAAATAGGCTTTGCATAAGAGGGAATCACTTTGAAAGACAAAGGAGTTCCCTTTTTCTGCATAAGCCTTCAAGTTTAGGTAGTAAATTGTCCTTGGTCTACTAATATGTTGCCAAACTTTTAGCCCAAAAATACTAATCATGTATATCTCTCCTTTAGTAGCACTAGACAGATGAATAAGCATACAACACTCAAAATTTGGAAAGCTTCTCTGGCAGCAGAAGTAATCCCCAAGATAAAGACTCTAATCTTCAAATAGAAGGTGGGAAATAGTTGAGCTAGAAGGGTCCCAAAACTCTCCACATGTAAAAGGATTAGATGAAATGTCTAAAGTTTTCCAAAAACTCAATGGAAAATTTTAATTCAAATTTTCTACTGAGTTTTTGTGTTGTCCTTTTATTGATATTGATATATTAAAAAAATATTTTTAAAACATTAGAACTAATGTTGATCCGTGTATTTTGAAAAGTGATATAAAGAAAACATATAAAATCAATAGGGAATCGAATTCAATTTTTCTTTTGGATTTCATAAGAGGGCTATTCTTCTGGCCCATATGCTAGTAGGGTTTGGGGCTTTCTTTATTTCTACACCTTCAATTTTTTTTCAAATCTAAAAATACCTTTTGACGATTTTAACAAAGTCACACAAATCATAAAATTACTTTCGGATGTCGACTTTAAGTAAAGAATATTTTTGGATATCAAAATATATTATCGGAAGTCAATTTTTGAAATATATATATTACTAGAAGTCAATATATATATATATATATATATATATATATATATATATATA